>JAABUS010002104.1_pt1 | contig 39274 bp, 33 predicted proteins | sample 5560161 | NCBI WGS metagenome assembly JAABUS01 (sample SAMN10711885, study PRJNA513376) | rock metagenome | isolation source: Antarctica rocks | place: Antarctica: Victoria Land, Trio Nunatak nord | collected 2016-01-04
CGGCTCCCGCGCGGGCGGCGGCCTGCGCCTGTGGGATGTCCTCGTAGATGTCGCCGGTGGCGACGATGAGGTAGATCCACGGCCGCTGACGCGGGTCGCCGAGACGCCGGACGAGACGCTCGCGGGCGACCCGGTTGGCGTCGATCCGCCGTATGCCGCGCCGCACGGATCGCACGCCCAAGCCCCGGGCGGCGCGCAGGTCTCGTCCTGTCGGCAGCCGGAACGACACCGAGCCGCTCGACGCCTTCTGCGCCAGGGTCAGCAGGTCGGGGGCCTCGCCGCGGCGCAGGGCGTCGAACACCGGCGTGCTGATCCCGTGCTCGAGCCCCACGCTGTCGCGGACCGCGGTGACCAGGTGGTTGACCCACGGGACTCGCTCGTGATCGGCGCCGGCCAGCCCCGCAAGGCGAAGCGTGGCGCGCTCTACCGACACGGTCGTGTGGTTGCGGGCGATGTCGACCACGGGACCGCCGGCCGTCGCGGCGAGCTCCCGAGCCCGCCGGACCAGCCCAGCGTCCAGAACCAGGGTGGGCGCGGCCGTCGAGAGCGCCGGCGAAGAGGCCGCTGTCGTCGGCTGAGCTGCCGGAGCTGCCGGGCGCGTCCTGCCCGAAGGTGCGGTCACCTCCAGCTTCCTCACGTGAGGGCCCCCGCTTCCTCGAATACGGTCCGGCCGCGGATGACCGTGCGGCGGGACCGGGGGCGGGAAGCCCCGGGTGACACGTCGGGCAGTCCCGGCGTGCCGGAACGTGGGTCGGTGCTCCAGTTCTGGACACGCCGGTCCGGCGCCTGGACGACCAGGTCACCCACCGCCCATACGGCCAGGGTGGCCGGTTGTCCTGGCGCCAGGTAGCCGCGGTCATCGATCCCGGCGGCGCGCCAGCCGGCGCGGGTGTGCGCGAGGAAGGCAGACCGGGCCGACAGCCGCTGGGCGGCGGTGCGGTGGTTGACGCACGCGCTGACGGCCGCCCACGGGTCGAACGGCGTCACCGGGGAGTCGGACCCGAGGGCGAAGGGCAGGCCCATGGAGGCCATCGTCGCGAAAGGGTTCATCCGCACCGCGCGGCCGAGCCCGAGGCGGGCGGCATACATGCCCATCGGGCCCCCCCACGCTGCATCGAACGCGGGCTGGACGCTCGCCGTCACGCCGAGGGCGGCCAGTGCCTCGATTGCATCGGCGTCGACCATCTCGAGGTGTTCCAGTCGGTGCCCGGCAGCCCTCAGTGCTGGCGCACCGAGGACCCCCGTCGCATCGCGCAGCCCGGTCACGACGATGTCGGCCGCAGCGTCGCCGATCACGTGGAAGCCGGCCTGTGTCCCTGCCTGCGTGCAGGCCACGACGTGGTCGCGCACCTCGGCGGAACTCAGGTACGCCGTGCCGCGATGGTCGCCGGCCGAGACGTCCGCGTATGGCTCGCGCAGGCACGCGGTGCGCGAGCCGATCGAGCCGTCGACGCACAGATCGCCAGCCAGCCCGCGAATCGGCAACCTGGACACGAGCAGTCGCGCCGCATCCGCGTCCGCGACCAGCTCGCCCCAGTAGCCGAAGACCTGCGGCGCGTCACCGACGGCGCCCGCCGCGACCGAGGCCACGAGGTCTTCCTCGGAGCTGATCTGCGGGGAGCCGTGCTCGTGGACCAGCCCGATCCCCGCTGCGGCTGCTGACTGGAGGGCGGCAGCCCGGTGCGTGGCACGGTCGGCGTGAGACAGCCCGGCCGCGAAGGCGTCGCGCACGGCGTGGTGGGCGTCCCCCCGGACCAGACCCGACTCCTGCCAGCCGGCGCGGCTGCGTGCCCCCGACGCTGCCGCGAGGGCGGATGAGACGACCGCGGAATGGACGTCGACCCGCGGGGCGTAGACCACTCCCCCGTATGCCGCCCGGTCCAGCTCGGAGCGAGTCGGCGCCCGACGCTCGGGCCAGGCGTCCTCGTCGAAGGAGTGCGCGAACAGCGGGCGCCCCCCTCGCTGCCGGGCCGCGGCCTCCACCAACCCGAGCGCGTCGACCAGCGACGATGCGCCGGAGAGGTCGACCCCGGTCAGCGCCTGACCGGTCATCGACAGGTGGACGTGGGCGTCGACGAACGCCGGTGTGACCAGCGCACCGTCGAGCTCGACGACCTCGCCGGCCCCGTCGAGGTGCGTGCCGGCGGCCTCGTCGGAGCCGATCCAGGCGATCTGCCCGTCGACGGTGAGCAGCGCCGTCGCGAACGGGTCGACCGGGCTGTAGACGAACCCGCCGCGGTAGAGGGTGCGGGCCGGGGCCGGGTGCGGGGAGCCGCTCGTCGGGTCGCTCGTCGGGTCGCTCGTCGGGTTGCTCGTCGGGTTGCTCGTCGGGTCGCTCATCGTGGGGTCCCAGTGTCCTCGTGCGCCAGGCGACTGGTGAACAACTCGCGGACGGCTTCGTTCGAGCGCATCAAGCCGAGCGCGTAGTCGGCGTGCCCGGGCACGTACCCGTTGCCGATCAGCATCCGGACATCCGCCGCCAGACCTTCGGCGCCGAGCGCTGCGGCGGCGAAGCTCGTCGCCATGGAGAAGAAGACGATCGTGCCGCCCTGCGCCGTGGCGAGCACCGCCGGCTGCTCGCAGCCGGGGACGTCCACACAGACGACCGTGACGTCCGCCGGGCCACCGGCGGCGGCCACGGCGTCGGCCAGGGCGAGCGGGGAACGCGCGTCGGCGACGACGATCTCGTCGGCGAGGCCGGTGCCATGCAGTTGCGCCGCCTCGGCCGGCGTGGGCACCACCGCGATCCGGCGTCGGGCGCCGGCCTCCCCCGCGGCAGCGAGGGACAGCGAGCCCGATTTGCCGGCCCCGCCGAGTACCAGCACCACGGGTGGCCCGCAGCGATCGGCGCGCTCCCGGATCACCCGGCGGACCAGCGCCGGCGCCCCGCAGACGTCCATCACCATCAGCGCCAACGCCGGGGAGAGGTCGTCCGGCACCCGGGCGGCGATCGAGCGACCGAACAGGATCGCATGACCCTGCGCCGGCACCCGCTCGCAGCGCCCGTCCCAGCGACGCAGGCCATCGGTGATCCGCAGTGGGGTCAGCGACAGGGAGACCAGTGTGGCGACCCGGTCCCCCACCACCAGCCCGAGTGGGCTCTGCGGGCCGACGGCCTCGACGGTCCCAAGCAGCATGCCTCCGGACCCGGTGACCGGGTTCTGCATCTTGCCGCGGCTGCGCACGATGTCCAGGACCGCGGCCCGGACGGCGCCGCCGTCGACGTCTCCGTCTGGCGTCCGGTGAACCTCGGCGAGCTGCCGGTACGACGCGGCGTCCAGGTTGAGGATCTCCACGGCAACGCGCACCTCGTCCGGCCAGATCTCGGGACGCTCGTCCAGCCGCTGCGCCGCCTGCGGCAACACGGTCGAGCCGGCGCCCCCAATCACCCGGTGCAGTCCGAGCGGCGAGCTCGGCCCGGGCGGACTGGCTTGGGCGGTCATGAAAGTTCATCCTTCGCTCTGATGGGCGCCACGGAACTATTATTGCGGTTGGGTCTGCTCTTGCCGAGAATATCTCCGGTATCGTGCCTGAGGTGACCAGCACCGTCGAGCAGCCGTATGCGTACCGGCGCCACGAGCTGGTCGAGCCCGACTGGACCCGGCTGCCGGGGTGGCGGGACGTGACGGCGGCCGACTGGGCCGATGTCCAATGGCAGCGCGCCCACTGCGTCAAGACCATCCGAGCACTGCGCGAGTTGATGGGCGGACTGCTGACGGACCGCTTCTACACCGACCTGGAGCGCGACCAGGCCGAGCGGGCGACCATGTCGATGCTGGTCCCACCGCAGATGCTCAACACCATGGTCCCCGCGACAGGCACGGGCGATGCGGCGATGCCAGCGGCCGGTGAGCCGTTCACCCGCGCGTTCTACGCGGACCCGGTGCGCCGCTACATGCTCCCGGTCTTCTCCGACCGGCGTACCGACTGGCCCTCCCACCCCTACGCCACGCGGGACTCGCTGCACGAGCACGACATGTGGGTCGCCGAGGGGCTCACGCACCGCTACCCGACCAAGGTGCTGGCCGAGTTGCTGTCGACCTGCCCGCAGTACTGCGGTCACTGCACCCGGATGGACCTGGTGGGCAACTCCACGGCGGTCGTGCCCAAGCTCAAGTTCGACCTCAAGCCGGTCGACCGGTATGCCGCCATGCTCGCCTACCTGCGCCGCACTCCCGAGGTCCGCGACGTCGTCGTGTCGGGCGGCGACGTGGCGAACATGCCGTGGAAGAACCTCGAGGCCTTCCTTGACCGGCTGCTCGAGATCGAGAACATCCGCGACATCCGGCTCGCGACCAAGGCGCTGATGGGCCTGCCGCAGCACTGGCTCGCCCCTGACGTCGTCGAGGGAGTCGGCCGGGTCGCCGCCAAGGCTCGCTCCCGAGGCGTCGCACTCGCGATCCACACGCACGTCAACAGCGCCCAATCCGTAACCCCGGCGGTGGCGGCTGCGTCCCGGGCGATGCTCGACGCCGGCGTCCGCGACGTACGCAACCAGGGTGTGCTGATGCGGGGGGTCAACGACTCCACGGAGGCGCTGCTGGACCTCTGCTTCGCGCTGCTCGACGGCGCCTCGGTGACGCCGTACTACTTCTACATGTGCGACATGATCCCGTTCAGCGAGCACTGGCGGGTCTCGCTCGCGCAGGCGCAGGCGCTCCAGCACTCCATGATGGGATACCTTCCCGGGTTCGCCACCCCGCGCATCGTGTGCGACGTCCCGTTCGTCGGCAAGCGCTGGGTGCACCAGGTGGACTCCTACGACACCGAGCGCGGAATGTCCTACTGGCGCAAGAACTACCGCACCTCGATCGAGGGGTCCGACACGACGGCGCTCTCGCGGGACTACGTGTACTACGACCCGATCGACTCGCTGCCCGAGTCGGGTCAGCAGTGGTGGCGCCAGCACGGGGGCGAGGATCGCGCGCACGAACGGGCGACGGCATCCGCTGCCGCGAGCCGCTCCGCCGCTGCCGCGGCGGTTGCGGTCCTTCCCGGAGGCGAGCTGAATACGGTCGGCTAGCTCAACCGGACAGAGTGCCGTCGAGCAGGCAGCTGGAGCCGGCAGCGCGGAGTTCGACGTCCGAGCAGCGCTGGCGGACCCGATCGAGGATCTCGGCGTCGCCGGTGGGCAGGGCGGCGCGCAGATGCGCACCGGTGGGCAGGTCGGGCAGGTCGAGGACGGCGTCCACCAGTCGGGTGCGGGTGCCCGGCGGAAGATGCCCCGACTCCACGTGCAGCCACGCCTGGACCAGTCCGCTGTCCGGGTCGGAGTGGACATCGGCAGTCGCGAAGACGTGCCCGTCCTCCTCGACCGTGACGTGCTGACGCTCCGCGTTGGTCATGAGCATCCCCTCGTGGAATCGATCCCGAAGTGGCGCACTGTGTGTCGACGCTGAGCACTATGGTGGCACGCCGCAGCCCTCATGGCACAGCTACTCGAAGCTTTCCGTGCCGCGTCGCCGAAGTCTCAGCGGGCAGACCGTTGCACCGCCGCCGGCGGCGGTGCAAACAGCCGGGAGCGGCCGTTTCCGGTCAGCACCCGCCACGAGTCGATCACCGCCCTGCTCTGCATGCTCAGCCCGTCACCGTCGTCTCCGCGGAGAACCATGACCGCCGACCCCGAGCGGAGATACCCCAGCAGTTGTCGCTGCCAGGCGTCGTTCTCGGCGCGCGGGACCGGCTCTCCGCCGGCGCCCACTCGCGCCGAAGCATCGTACGTCGACCCCGTGACGTCGACGCTGACCGCGCAGCCGCGGCTGAAGTTCCGGCTCAGCACATCGAGCTCGACCATGGCGACCGGGCTGTCCGACAGCACGCAGCCGGGGAGCCGGGCGGCGACGGGACGGAGCTGGTCGAACGGCAGCGCGTCACCTTCCGTCATGATCAGGCCGGGCAGGCCGTAGCCGACCGTGGCCGCCAGCACCGCGATGAGCCAGGAGGCCACGATGCGCCTGCCCGTGATCGCGCTGCGCCGTCCTCGCCGCACCACGGTGGCCGTCAGGCCATGGATCGCCGTCGACGCGGCGGCCCCTGCCACGAGGGCACCGGGCGCAAGCACGATCGCCGTGTACTGCAGATAGAACGACGGTGTGAGCAGCACCATCGTGGTCGAGGTGACCGTGAGCGCCGCGAAGATCCTGGCCCGGCGCTGCGACGCGGCGATCGCGACCACCAGCACCGCGACGGCGACGACCGGCCAGACCGGCTGGGCGGAGTAAGCCATGGACCCGTCGCCGCGGACGACGTACGGCCCGAAGACGAGGCGCAAGCGGCCGCCGGCCGAGGGTCCGTCCGCGGGCCGCCGAAGCTGGTCGATGACGACCATGCGGACCATCTCCACCGGGGCGAGGGCGAAGAACGACAGACAGAGTCCGGTAGTGGCGAGCACGCCGCCGCCCAGAACCTGCCGGGCGGCGGACCGGGAGCTGACGGCCCATTGCCACAGCGCCACGATCAGGAGCGGGACAACTCCCCAGATCTTGACGGCGGCGCCGGCACCCAGAGCCGCGCCGGCCGCGTACGTGGTCCAGGGCGGCATACGGCCCCGGGGCCAGCGGTGCAGCAACCACAGGGCAGCCAGCAGTCCGAGGTTGCTCAACGGCTCCAGCAGCGCCGACCGCTCCCCGTGCAGTCCGGGGAAGCCGACGGCGTAGACCGCACCACCGGTCACCGCCGCCACGACACCGAACCGTCGGATCAGGATCCCCGAGACGAGTACGGCGTTGAACGCGCCGAGGCACATGAACGCCAGCCGGGCGGCCGCCAGACCGGTCGGGTCGGTGGTCAGCCGGCCCAGTACCGCGAAGGGCGCCAGTGCCAGCACGATCCCCGGAGGGTGCAGCAGCAAGAAGGCACGGTAGGGCAGCTGGCCGTGCACGAAGGCCGTGGCCGCTGCGTAGTAGACGCCGTCGTCGTAGCCGTGGTCGCCGAACAGCCCGCCTCCCCTCAGCACGGGGATCAGCCGAGCGGCCAGCGCGACGGCGAACACGACGACGAGCATGAGTCGGGCGAAGCCGGAGCCCGGCCACACGCCGGCCCCGAACCCGCCGTGCGGGGCGTGGCGGGGCGAGACGCTCCCCGCTGCTGACCCTTCGGGGCTTTGCAGCGCTTGCCGCGGGAGGGTGATCGACACCGGCCGTGCACCTCCCGGTCCTTGTTCGCCGCCGTGATCCGTCGTCGTCGATCGGTCATGCTCGTCAGTCGGTCGTCGGTCGTTCGCGCGGTAGACGGCCCGTGACGATGGGTGGCTCGGCTACGCTGCCGGTCATGCACACACGCCCGTCGAACGGGTGGTCCGCCTGACGGCGGACCACCCGACGTGCGCTCCCTGCGCAGTCCACGGCCGCCTCGAAGGCGGCCGACCGACCTGCCGGACGGGGTAGAGCTCCCCCGCAGGTCCACCTCAGCCGCTCGCGAGGCAGCACGTCTCGCGAAAGGCAATCACATGAACAACAGCACCGGGACTCCGACACACCCGTCGTCGCACACCGAAACGTCAGTAAGCGTGTCCGGCATCACCCCGTCAGGTCGCCTGACTCTTGGCAACTACCTGGGTGCTCTGCGCCGCTTCGCCACCGAGCGTGATCCCGGCCCCGCCGGGTCGTCCGGGTTCTTCTTCGTCGCCGACCTGCACGCCATGACGGCACCGCACGAACCGGCGCGCCTGGCCGCCCTGACTCGGGAGACCGCTCTCCTGCTGCTGGCCAGCGGGTTGCCGCCGGGCACCGTGTTCGTGCAGTCCGAGGTGCCGGCACATGCCCAGCTCGCCTACCTGCTGGAATGCACCGCCCACGTGGGCGAGCTGAGCCGGATGATCCAGTTCCGGCACAAGGGCCGTGACCGGCCGGGTGCGCGGGCCGCGCTGCTCACCTACCCGTGCCTGATGGCCGCCGACATCCTGCTGTACGGCGCGGAGCGGGTGCCGGTGGGCGGAGACCAGGACCAGCACGTCGAGCTGGCCCGCGACCTCGCCATCCGCTTCAACCACACCTACGGCCCGACGTTCCGGGTGCCGGAACTGGTGCACCCTGTCACCGCGGTGCGGGTGCGGGACCTGCTCGACCCGGCGTCGAAGATGGACAAGTCGGCGCGGGACGACGCCAGTGGCGTCATCCGCGTGCTCGACGATCCCGACACGATCCGGCGCAAGGTGGGCCGCGCGGTCACCGACGCCGGCTCCCAGGTGGGCTACGACCCCGCCGGGAGACCCGGCGCAGCGAACCTGCTGGACATTCTCGCGGCCTGTGCCGGGGGCGACCCGGCGACGCTCGCGGCGGCATACCCGTCGTACGCGGCGCTCAAACGCGACGTTGCCGACGCGGTGATCGCCGAACTGGCCACCATCCAGCGGCGGTACGCCGAGCTGGCACCGGAGCGCGCCGGCGTGAACTGGGCCTTGCGGCGCGGCCGGGAGCGGGCCGCGGCGGCCGCGCAACCGACGCTGGAGGCCGCGATGGCAGCGATGGGGCTGCGGTGAGCCGGCTACCGGTGAAGGGAGAGGGGTGAGGCGGAGGTGTCGCTCCGGTCGCGGGTCAGCCAGCCACGGGGGGCGGCCTGCCCTCCCACGGAGTCGAGAGCACGACGGTGGTGCGCGTGGACACGTTGGCGGCGGCGCGAATCCGGCCGAGCAGCTCCTCCAGCTCACCCGGGGCCTTGGTGCGCACCTTGAGGATGTAGCTCTCGACGCCGGCGACGGAGTGGCAGGCCTCGATGTCGGTGATCGACCGCAGTCGTTCGGGGACGTCGTCCGGGGCGGCGGGGTCGAGCGGCGTGACGGAGATGAAGGCCGTCAGCGGCATACCGACGTAGTCGTAGTCGATGACTGCGCCGTAGCCCCGGATGACGCCGCGTTCCTCGAGCCTGCGGACCCGCTGGTGCACTGCCGAGGTGGACAGGCCGGTCGACTTGCCGAGGTCGGTGTAGCTCATCCGGCCGTCGACGCAGAGCAGTCCCACGATCTGTCGGTCGAGATCCTCCACGCCCCGGAGCCTACGCGGGCGGCGCCGGAGATGGGACGATCACCGGCATGACCAGCGACGTAACCGTCCCGCGCAGGCTGATGCTGCTGGACTCCGCCTCGCTGTATTTCCGCGCGTTCTACGGTGTGCCCGACACCCGGCGCTTCCCCGCCGAGCCACCGAGCAACGCGGTCCGCGGCTTCCTCGACATGGTGGCCACCCTGGTGACCGTGCACCGCCCGACGCATCTGGTCGCCTGCTGGGACAACGACTGGCGCCCGGCATTCCGGGTAGCGGCAATCCCGACGTACAAGACCCACCGGCTGACGCAGGGCAGCGACGTCGAGGAGGAGAGCCCGGAAAACCTCACCCCGCAGGTACCGGTGATCCGGGACGTGCTGCGGGCGTTCGGGATCGTGAGGGCCGGGGCGGACGGCTACGAGGCGGACGACGTCATCGGCACGCTCGCCACCCGAGCCGTGGCCGCCGGCTTCTCGGCCGTCGACATCGTGACCGGGGACCGGGACCTGTTCCAGCTCGTCGACGACGCCGCGCGCGTCCGCGTCCTCTACACCGCCCGCGGCGGGGTCCGCTCTCCCGACCTGATCACCCAGGCCTACCTGCAGGGCAAATACGCGGTGCCGACCGGTGCGGCATACGCGGACATGGCCGTGCTGCGCGGCGACGCCAGCGACGGGCTGCCCGGGGTGCCCGGGATCGGCGAGAAGACCGCGGCGGCAATGATCGAGCGGTACGGCGACCTCGCGGGACTACGGCGCGCGGTGGCCGACGGCGACGACCGGCTGCGTGGAGCACACCGCACCCGGCTGACGGCGGCGGCGAGCTACCTGGACGTCGCGCCGACCGTGGTGCGCGTCGCCCTCGACGCACCGGTGGAGATCGGCGACCTCGACGACGCGGCGCTACCCACCGAGGTGGCTGACCTGACCCTGCTGTCCCGGGTCGCGTCGGAAGTCGGGGTGACGTCCTCGATCAACCGGGTCCTGGCAGCGCTCGGCTTCGAGGACGACAGCTGACGCCGGGACGTCCGCGGACGGGGTTGGAACGGCCAGGCAAAACCACTCAGGGCGAACCGTCCAGTACGGCCGTTCAGAACGTCCGGTCAGGACGCCCCTTCAGGCGGACAGGCTGGAGTGGTTGAGTGCCTCCACGACCGCTTGCCGCCATGTGCTCGGCAGCTGCCCCGTCCGGCAGGTTGCGCTACCGCAGGTGCACGTCCAGCGCCAACCCGCACCGTCGCGCTGTACGCGGGGGTGGTGATGGGCAGCGTCGCGGCGGCGGGTGGACGCCTGGCCAACGTCGAGTACTGCCATGATCCTCGCTCCGGAAGGCTCTGCGGGAGTGGGCCGAATGCCCTCGTCCCTCACCCAGGTGTTCGGAGCTGCGGAGCGACCGGATTGGCGTGCTGAGGGTGTGGTGCGTGCGACTGCTTCCTCACTCCGCCTCCCACACCGCCTCGTCGTGGGCGAAGACCACCCGCGCCGGGTCGAGGGCCAGCAGTCGGTCGAGCCACGGCGGCGGCGCTGGTGCCGGACCGGTGGGGTGGGTGGGCGACTCCCCGGGATGAGCCGGCGAAGACGACCTCGCTGACCGGGACGAGCTCACCGAGCGGGCGACGAGACCGAACTCCCCCGCCGTGTCATACGCCTGCCCCGCCACGATGACCGTCCCGTCGGCGCAGCGGACCGCGAGCGACTGGTGCCCGGGAACGTGGCCAGGCGTAGCCAGCACCCACAGCCCGGGAGCGATCTCGGCATCCCCGTCGAGCAGCTCGTACGCCGCCCCGGCGAAGTCGACCAGGCTCGCCAGCGTGTAGTCGGGTTTCGCCGCGTCGTCGAGCTCGCGCCGCTGGCACCAGATCGGCCGCCCCGCCAGCATCGGGTTGCCGCCGCAGTGGTCGAAGTGCAGATGGCAGTTGACGACGTGGCCGACGTCGCGAACCTGCAGACCCGCGGTCGCCAGGGCCTGCGGCAACGGGATCCGGTGCGGCTGGTACCACGAGTCGACGCCGGGGTCGCTGCCCATACCGGTGTCGAAGAGGAAGACGCCTGCCTCGTGCCGGACCAGGTAGCCGAGCACGGTGCCCGGCTGGGGCCTGCCGCCGGTCTCCTGCGAGGGCCGGGTGAAGGTGCCCAGCGGGATACGGCGGATGTCCTCGACGTGCACGGCCCCTCCTCTTGGTTGCGCAGTGGTTCTGGGGCTCAGTCGATCCGGTCGGCGGCGACCACTCCGCGCATCACGGCGTCCACGGCCTTGCGTGCCGTGCCAGCGAGGTGCGGCTCCGGCGCGGCGTCAGCGATCTGGCCCAGCAGGTCGACGACCTGCTTGCACCGACGGACGAAGTCGCCGGCGGCGATGTCGCTGTCACGCAGAACCAGCTCCAGCCGCTGACCACTGGCCCAGCGGTGCATGAGCCACGCCATACCAGCGTCCGGAGCGGCGCCGGCCGGGAGTAGGTGCTCGCGCTCGAGGTCCTCGATCTGGCTCCAGCGCCGGACCATCTCGGTGAACGCCTCGTGCACCGCCGCGCTGGGCATCCTCGGGGTGAGGTCGTGGTCGTCGCGGCGCGGTTCGTAGACCAGGGTGGAGACGATCGCTGCCAGGCTGGGCGGGTCGAGGCCGCGCCAGATGCCGTGACGCAGGCACTCGGCCGCCAGCAGGTCCTTCTCGGTGTAGAGCCGGCGCAGGTTCTGGCCCTGTTCAGTCACCGACTCCCCGTCGCGCAGGTAGTCCAGCCCCGACAGCAGCTCACAGATGTGGTCGAACGTGCGCGCGACGGAGTTGGTGCGCCCGTCGACCTTGCGTTGCACGGCGTCGGTCTCGCGCCGCAGGCGCCACCAGCGCTCGGCCCAGCGGGCGTGGTCCTCTCGGTCGGGGCAGGCGTGAGACGGGTGGGCCCGCATCCGGCGGCGCAGGTCGGCAATCTGCTCGTCCTGCGTACCGGAGGGATCTGCCTTCGCGGGAGCGGATGCGCGGCGGGGCGGGTCGTGCTGCACGACGATCCGCAGGCTCGCCGCCAGGTCACGCCGCGACTTGGCGTTCTTGGCGTTGAAGCTCGTGGGGATCTTGAGGTGGGCCAGGGCGTCCACCGGAGTCGGCACGTCGATCGTCGTCAACCGGCGCACCTGCCGGTCGGCGGTCAGCACCAGCGGCGCGGCCGGGTCACCCTTGCCACCGCGGTTGGCAGCGATGACGACGGCGTATCCCGCCCGGCGCCCGGTCGGGATCTGGATCACGTCCCCGGTCCGGAGTCGTTCAAGGCTGACGGCCGCCTCTGCCCGACGGCTGGCCGACCGGGCGCGGGCCGAGTCCTTTTCGAGCTCCCTGATCTCGTTGCGCAGAGCGGCGTACGAGCTGAAGTCCCCCAGATGGCAGCTCATCGAATGGGCGTAACCCGCCAGCGTCTGCTCGTTCCGCTGGACGGTGCGCGCCAGACCGACCACGGCCCGGTCGGCCTGGAACTGTGCGAACGAGGTCTCCAGCAGCTTCGCCGCCTGCTCGCGGCCGAACTGCGCCACCAGGTTGACCGCCATGTTGTACGTCGGCCGGAAGCTCGAGCGAAGCGGGTACGTGCGGGTCGAGGCCAGGCCCGCGACGGCGACTGGGTCCAGGCCCGGGCTCCACAGGACGACGGCGTGGCCCTCGACGTCGATGCCACGGCGGCCGGCGCGGCCGGTGAGCTGGGTGTACTCCGCCGGTGTCACGTCAGCATGGGTCTCGCCGTTGAACTTGACCAGCCGCTCGAGCACTACCGTGCGGGCGGGCATGTTGATGCCCAGCGCCAGCGTCTCGGTGGCGAACACGGCCCGGATCCGGCCGGCGGTGAACAGCTCCTCGACAATCTCCCGGAAGGTCGGCAGCATCCCCGCGTGGTGCGCCGCGAACCCGCGAGTCAGGCCCTCCACGAAATCCCAGTAGCCGAGCACCGACAGGTCCTCGTCGGCCAGTGCGCTCACCCGCTCCTCCACGTGGCGGCGGATCCGTTCGCTCTCGACGTCGCTCACCAAGGCGGTGCCCCACGCCAGCAACTGGGCCACTGCGGCGTCGCAGCCGACCCGGCTGAAGATGAAGGTGATCGCGGGCAGCAGTCCGTCGTGCTCGAGCCGGTCGATGACCTCGGCGCGACTGGGCCCGCCGCCGGGACGGCCGGAGCGGCGCGCCATACCGGCACCCTGATGGCCACCGCCCGGTCCGCCGTGGTGCGGGCGGTCTCCCGCGCGAGACGCGGGCGGGCGGCCCTGGCCCGAACGACGGCCGCTATGCCGTCCGTCGTCCTCGAACCGGGTCCGGCGCTCGACCTCCCGGATCCGCTCGAGCAACTCCGGATTGACCCTGGCTCCCTCGTCGAGCGGCGCCGCCCCGGGTCGGCGGTGCGCCGCGAGCGTGGTGGGCGCCGGCACCTCGTCGGCGAAGAGGTCGTAGGAGTCGCGTCCCACGATCATGTGCTGCCACAGCGGGACCGGCCGGTGCTCCTCGACGATGACCGCGGTATTGCCGCGCACCTCGCCCAACCAGGCGCCGAACTCCTCGGCGTTGCTGACGGTCGCCGACAGCGAGACGACCAGCACCTCTTCGGGCAGGTGGATGATCACCTCCTCCCACACCGCGCCGCGGAAGCGATCGGCCAGGTAGTGCACCTCGTCCATCACCACGTAGCCCAGGCCGCCGAGGGTGGCCGAGCGGGCGTACATCATGTTGCGCAGGACCTCGGTGGTCATCACGACCACGGGGGCCTCGCCGTTGATCGAGGAGTCGCCGGTGAGCAGGCCGACCCGGTCGGCGCCGTGGACCCGCACCAGGTCGGCGTACTTCTGGTTGGACAGCGCCTTGATCGGCGTGGTGTAGAACGCCTTGCGGCCCGTCGCCAGGGCCAGGTGCACGGCAAACTCGCCGACGATGGTCTTGCCGGCGCCGGTCGGTGCGGCGACCAGCACGCCCTGGCCGGACTCCACGGCCCGGCACGCCGTGACTTGGAAGTCGTCGAGGGCGAACTCCAGTCCCGCCGTGAATACGTCGAGCCGGGGCAGGCTCGCTCTGACCTGGCGTGACGCCCGGGCCGCTGCGTACCGCTCCGCAGGCGTGGCCATGAGCGCCACGTTACGGCAGGGCGGTGCGGCCGGGGCGCCGCCGGAGCTCAGGTCAGCTCAGAGCGCGCTGGCCTCGTCGTCGGCTACGCCGGCCCAGTCGGGTTCGGCCCGCTTGCGTCTGCGGTCGATCAGGAAGGCGATGCCGACGGCAGCGAAGTAGAGGCCGATCATCGGGAAGGCGAGGGCCAGCATCGTCCAGGCGTCCGGAGTCGGTGTCATCACGGCGGCGAAGACGAAGATGAGCATGACGGCAACGCGCCACCCGGCGAGCATCACCCGAGCGGGCAGGATGTGCGCGACGTTGAGTGCAACCAACAGCACCGGCAGCAGGAACGCCAGGCCGAAGGCCAGGATGAATCGGGTGCAGAAGGTGAGGTAGTCGGAGGCGTTCGGCAGGTTGACCCCGGAGGACGGCGTGAAGCCGAGCAGGATCTCGACGGCCTTGGGCAGCGCCCAGTCGGCGAGCGCACACCCGCCGAGGAACAGCGGCACGGCGGCGGCGATGAAGGCGATCGCTGTGCGCTTTTCGCGCCGGGTCAGGCCCGGCACGATGAAGCCCCATACCTGATAGAGCCACACCGGGCTGGAGAGGATGACGCCGACGAACATGGCGACCTTGAGCTTGATCGAGAACGCGGTGGTCACGCCGTTGAAGTTCAGGCCGACCAGCGCGCCGTGGCGCAGGTTGCCCGCGGCGCGCAACGGCTCGGTGAGCTGGACGAACAGCCAGTCGTACTGGAACCACCCGACGACCGAGCCCAGGGCGAGCCCGATCGCGGCGAGGACCACGCGACGGCGCAACTCGCGCAGGTGATCCCCGAGCGACATCCGCCCGTCAGGGTTGCGGCGCCGTCTGAGGATGGCCATGGAGCCGTGGCTCATGCGCGACACGAGATCGCCACGGCGATGCCGACTCCGGGCCTAGGCCGAGTGCTGGTGGTCCTGCGGCGCGGGCGCAGGGGTCGTCTCACGCAGCGGGGAGTCGGCGAACGGAGGCGTCGGGGCGGCGGTGGTCGTGCTGCCGCCGGCAGTCTCCGCGGGTGTCTCGTGGACCGGGGGAACGACGTCGCCGCGGACCGTCTCCGCGCTGGCCGGGCTGGCGGTGCTGCTCCCCGCGCCGGTGGTCTTGCCGTCGGTCTTCATCTCGGTGATCTCGGACTTGAAGATGCGCATCGAGCGGCCGAGGCTGCGCGAGGCGTCGGGGAGGCGCTTCCAGCCGAAGACCACCACGATGACCAACACGAGGATGACGATGTGCCAGCCTTCGAAGAGACCCCTGAAGCCCATGTTCCTACCCTCCGTCGGACAGCGGTGCGCGCGGGCGTCGGGACGACGTCATCGCCTGGTCAGTGTACGTCGCCTGCCCGGGCTGGTCCCGGAGTCGCCCGGCGGCCCGGATTACGCCTGCGCAACGACCGGCCAGTCGCCGGGCGTTCCTCGCTCAGGACCGCAGGCGGCGCGAACACGGCCAGCTGGCCAGGCTCGCGGATCTGGTCCTCGGGCAGCAGCACCTGGCCCTGGACGCCCTCGAGACGCTGGGCGGCGATGCCCAGCTCGGCTAGGAGCTCCCGGACCTGGCCCCACAGGGTCCACCCCCGCATCGCCAGGTAGCCGGCACTGCCCACCAGCAGCAGCACCCACACCAGGACCCACGCCCACGCCGACACGCTGCGACCCTACCCGGGTCGTTCAGGCGTCGTATGCCGCCAGCGCGGCCTGCGCGGCATCGGTGACCTGCACGGCGAGCGAGGAGGGCTCCAGCACGACGGCGCGACCCCCCAGCCGCAGCAGCAGCCGCCGCAACCAGGCCGAGTCGGTGGTGCGGATCTCGACCACCTGGCTGCCGTCGGGATGGTGCTCGATCGTCTCGGTCGGGTAGTAGTCGCTGACCCAGGTCGCTCCGGGGAGGAGGTGGATCCGCACCAGCTGGTCGTTACTGGCGGGGGTGAAGAAGCCGTTGTCCAGGTTGCGGGGGCGCGCGTCGGCCGGGGGGCTGCCGTCGACGTCGAGGATGCGCAGCTCTTCGACCCGGTCCAACCGGAACAGCCGCACGTCCTCGGCACGGTGGCACCAACCCTCGAGATACCAGCGGGCGTCGATGTTGAGCACCCGCATCGGGTCGACGTCGCGCTCGGTCGCCTCGTCGCGGCCGGCCACCACGTAGCGCAGATGCACCCGCCGGCGGCGAGTGAGGGCCTGCTGCGCCTCGGCCAGGATCGGTGCGACGTCCCCCTCGTCGATGGCCACCTGGATCTGCGCCGCCGAGGCCGCCACTCCCCCGGTCGCCGCCTCCAGCTTGGCCAGTGCCCGATCGACCGCGTCGCGGCTGCCGATCCCCGGCACCTGGGACAGGGCGCGCAACCCGACGATCAGGGCGATCGCCTCGTCGACGCCCAGCCGCAGCGGCCGGTCGATGGTGTCGGCGTTGCCGAGGAAGACCCGGCCACCCTCCCAATCCGCCTCGATCAGGTCGTCCGGCATGTGCCCCGGCGTGCCACACACGAAGAGCAGCTGCAGGTCGGCCTCGATCTGCTCGCGCGACACACCGAACTCAGCGGCCGCCTCCTGGATGTCGACACCCTGGCGGCGCAGCAGCCAGGGCACCATGGTCAGCAGCCGGGACAACCGATGCGTGGCCGACTCCTGCACGCTCACGGCGCCCGCTCTCCCGTGTCCCCGCGCTCCGTCGCCGCAGCCTCCCCTGCCGCAGCCTCCGTCGTGAAGTGCCGGTGGATCGCCAGGGCGCCGGTCAACCGGCGGACGACCGCCTTCCTCAGATCCGACGGCTGCTCCACGACGACCGACGCGCCAAAGCCGCTGATCTCGTCGGCCAGCTGTTCGAGGTCGGTGAAGTCGATGTCGACCAGAGACCACTGCTCGTCAACCTCGCCCACCGTCCGGGCGCGCCGACGCAGGGAGTTGCCGGCACCGGCCCGGACCCGCAGCACGGCTGGCGCCGGCTCGCGCTCGACGGCCTGGCTGCGGATCAGCGCCCGCGGCTCGTGGTCCGGCGGCGCGTCGTAGCTGCCCGGCTTGCCCGCGGTGGTGACCTTGCCCTCGATCCGGCTGAGCCGGAATACCCGGCTGTCCGCGCGGTCCAGGTCGTAGCCGGTGAGGTACCACCGCCCGTGCCAGGACGCGATACCCCACGGCTGGACGCTGCGGGCGGCCATCTTGCCGGTGTACTGGGTGCGGTAGGAGAAGCGGATCGGCTGGCGGGCGAGCACCGCGTTCTTGACCGCGTCGAAGGCCGGCTCGGCGGTGCGGACCCGCGGTTCCAGCCCGATCAGCGAGGAATCGTCGCGCTCCACCCCGGCGGCGCTCAGCTTGCGCAGCGCGTCGGCTGCGGGGCCGGCCAGGCTGGCCTGGGCCCAGGTCCGGCTGGCCAGGCCGAGGACGGCCAGCTCGTCGGGGGCGAACGAGATCTCCGGGAGGGCGTAGTCGCGCCGGTTGATCCGGTAGCCGGGTTCGTCGTCGAAGAAGCTGTCGAGCGGCTCGGTGACCAGCGGTATACCGAGCTCGCGCAGCTCGTCCTTGTCGCGCTCGAACATGCGGTCGAAGGCCTCGACCGACGCCGTCGCGCGGTACTGCGGCACGGCGTCCCGGATCTTGGCTTTGGACAGCGGCCGGCGGGTGTACAGCAGGCAGATCACCAGGTTGAGCAACCGCTCGGTTTTGGCTGCGACGTTGGGCGAAGTGGTCATCAGGAGCGACGCTACCCGACCGCGCGCACGGTGCCGCCCTCGTCGCGCCGTTAGTCTGCCGCGCATGATCCGCTGGCGTTCCGCTGTGGTCGACAAGGTGCGCTCCCAGTGGCCGGGGGCGGTCGAGTACGACGTCACGCTGGCCGACGGCGACCGCGTGCGGGCGCTGGCCTATCCGGACCTGGTGGGGCTCCCGGAGCCTGGCGACGAGGTGCTGCTCAACGTCTCCGCGCTCGAACGGGGTCTGGGCACCGGCGGGCTGGCGCTGGTCATCGCGGTCCCGGGGCGCCTGCCTGACCCCGCCCCGGACGGGCTGGGACACCTGGTCAAGGCCAGGTACACCCCACTGCAGACGATGGTGCTCGGCGTCGACGAGCAGGAGAGCCCGCACCACGAGGCACTGCGCGACGCCGACTCGCTCGGCGGCATGCCGGTCGTCGTGGCGGACCTGCACTCGGCGCTGCCGGCCATCGTGGCAGGGATGCGCGAGGCGATCCCCGACGCGAACGTGGTCTACGTGATGACCGACGGCGGGGCGCTCCCGATCGCGTTCTCCCGCACCGTGGCGGCGCTGCGCGAGGCCGGCTGGCTCGGCGCATCGGTCACCGTCGGCCAGGCGTTCGGCGGCGACGCGGAGGCGGTCAACCTGCATACCGGCCTGCTCGCAGCGGCTCTGGTCCTGCGGGCCGACGTGGCGGTGGTGTCGCAGGGACCGGGCAACCTCGGCACGGGCACCCGCTGGGGCTTTTCGGGGGTCGCTGCCGGAGAGGCGGTCAACGCCGCTGCCACGCTGGGCGGACGGGCTGTGGCCTCGCTGCGGGTCTCCGAGGCCGACGTCCGCGAGCGGCATCGCGGGCTCTCGCACCACAGCAGCACCGCGTACGGGCGGGTGGCGCTGGCCGCGGCCGACCTGCCGGTCCCGATGCTGCCGGGCGCCTTCGGCTCGGAGCTGCTGGCCGCGGTTCGGGACCTGGCGAGCGCCTCCGGCGGGCGGCTCACGTTGCACGAGGTGGACGTCACCGGCCTGGAGGCTGCCCTGGCGGGCAGTCCGGCGCCCCTGTCGACGATGGGCCGGGGAATGGCACAGGACCCGGCGTCGTTCCTCGCCGCGGCCGCGGCCGGCCGGCATACCGCCCGGATGTTGACGTCCGAGCAGGCGGGCGGGAACTAGCGGACGTCGACGAGGTCGACGACGAAGATCAGTGTCTCGCCGGGCTTGATGACCCCGCCGGCGCCGCGATCGCCGTAAGCGAGGTGCGCGGGGATCGTCAGCTTGCGGCGGCCGCCGACCTTCATGCCGTCGATTCCCTGGTCCCAGCCGCTGATGACCTGACCCTGGCCGAGCCGGAAGTCCAGTGGCTCGCCGCGATCCCACGAGGCGTCGAACTGCTCACCGGTCGAGTAGGCAACGCCCACGTAGTGCGTGCGGACGGTGTCGCCGGCCTTGGCCTGTGTGCCGGCTCCCTCGGTCAGGTCCTCGATAACCAGGTCCTGCGGAGCGGGGCCCTCCGGGAAGTCGATCTCGGGCTTGCTGGCGTTCGGGTCGAGGGCCATGGTCGGGCACCTTTCGGGTAGGTCCGGCGGTCGGGTCTGGGGCGCCTGTGCGGCCGTCGGGTTCGGACCGGCTCGGCGGGCTGAGATGGGCTCGGCAGGCTCAGATGGCGGAGAGGATGTCGACGACGAACACGAGCGTGTCCTTGCCGCCGATGCTCTGCTTGCCGGCCGCGTCCTTCGGGCCGCCCGAGGGACCGTAGCCTTCCGCCGGCGGTACGACGAGCAGCACGCGGCTTCCGACGGGTTGGCCGACCAGGCCCTTGTCCCATCCGGAGATGACCTGCTTGACGCCGATCGGGAAGGTCGCCGCCTCGCCGCGGGTGTACGACGAGTCGAAGGCGTTGCCCGAACCCCACACCACGCCGTGGTAGTTGACCTTGATGCTCTGACCGGCCCTGGTCTTGACACCTTTGCCCTTGACGAGCTGCTGGACCACGAGAGATGTGGGCGGCGGGTCGAGCTTGCCGTTGGTCTTCGGGATCGTCACGCTCGGGGCCTTCGCGCCGTGCATCTGCACCGCCGGGAGGCCCTTCTTGGGTGCGACTGCCGTGCCCGTCGCGGTGGTCAGCGGCGTCACCGCGGAGACCACGTCGACCAGGAAGATCACCGAGTCGGTGGCGGCCACGCCGAGCTGGGCGTTGCCCTGGGGCCCGAAGGCCTCGGCCGGCGGGATGCCGACCAGCACGCGGGAGCCGACCCGCTGGCCGATCAGCCCCTTGGCCAGGCCGGGCATGAGTCGCGGCGAGGACAGGTCGAGGCCGGCGGCGGTCTTGCCGAAGCTGCTGTCGAGCTGCTTGCCGCTCTTGCCGTCGACCAGCACGTAGTTGGCCGAGATGCCGTTGGCCTTGGTCAGCGTCGCGCCCTTGCCGGGGGTGACGACCTTTTCGGTCGTCTGAGCGACCGCGAAGGGTTTGCCGCCGAGCGTGATCGTCGGCGCCTTGCCGGTGCCCGCGATCGTCACGGACTTCCACGGGTCGCCGGTCGGCACCGCCGGGCTGCTGGCCGAGCCCGATGAGCCGGACGAACCCGAAGAGCTGCCGGAGGGCTTGGCGGAACTCGAGGAGGAGCAGCCGGCCAGCGCGCCCGTGAGGGCGAGGGTGGCGGAGACGGCAGTGAGGCGGAGAGCAGCAGAGGGCACGCGGGAGACCTTTGGCACCAGGGGGTGGGTTCGCCGTCCAGAGTAACCGCTGTGGCTACATGCTCTCGATCAGGCGCTCCACCCGCGCGTCGAGCGCGACGAACGGGTCCTTGCACAAGACCGTGCGCTGGGCCTGGTCGTTGAGCTTCAGGTGCACCCAGTCGACGGTGAAGTCGCGCCGGTGGGCCTGCGCCGCGCGGATGAAGTCGCCGCGCAGCTTGGCCCGAGTGGTCTGCGGCGGGCTGGTCTTGGCCTCGAAGATCTCCACGTCGGTGCAGACCCGCTCGGCACGCCCGCGGCGCTGCAAGAGGTAGTACAACCCGCGGCGCCGGTCGATGTCGTGGTAGGCGAGGTCGATCTGCGCCACCCGGGGGTCCGAGAACGACATCTGGTGCTTCGCGGCATACCGCTCGATCAGGAGGTACTTCATCACCCAGTCGATCTCGGTGCCCACCGCCAGCAGGTCGCCGCTGCCGACGGCGCGGATCGTCCGCTCCCAGAGGTCCAGGACGCTCTTGGAGTGAGGGTCGTCCAGCCCCTCCCGGTCGGCGAAGGATGCGGCGCGCTCGAAGTACTCGGACTGGATCTGCAGTGCGGACATCTCGCGGCCACCGGCGAGCTTGACCGTGCGCTGGCCGGTCAGGTCGTGGCTGATGTCCCTGATCGCCCGGATGGGGTTCTCGAGGGTGAGGTCGCGCATCACGACGCCGGCCTCGATCATCCGCAGCACCAGATCCGCCGACCCGACCTTGAGCATCGTGGTGGTCTCGCTCATGTTGGAGTCGCCGACGATGACGTGCAGCCGGCGATACCGCTCGGCGTCGGCGTGCGGCTCGTCCCGGGTGTTGATGATCGGTCGGGAACGGGTGGTGGCGCTGGAGACCCCCTCCCAGATGTGGTCGGCCCGCTGGCTGACGCAGTACGTCGCGCCCCGGCTGGTGGTGGTGACCTTGCCTGCGCCGCAGGTGATCTGGCGGCTGACCAGGAACGGGATCAGGACGTCGGACAGCTTGGCGAACTCGCCCTGCCGGCCGACCAGGTAGTTCTCGTGACAGCCGTAGGAGTTGCCGGCGGAGTCGGTGTTGTTCTTGAAGACGTAGATCTCGCCGGCGATGCCCTCGGCCTGGATCCGCTGCTGCGCGTCGGCCACCAGCCCCTCGACGATGCGCTCCCCCGCCTTGTCGTGGATGACGAGCTGGCGGACGTTGTCGCACTCGGGGGTGGCGTATTCGGGGTGGCTGCCGACGTCCAGATACAGCCGCGACCCGTTGGCCAGGAAGACGTTGCTGGACCGGCCCCACGAGACCACCTTGCGGAAGAGGTATCGCGCGACCTCGTCCGGGGTCAGCCGGCGCTGGCCGTCGAACGTGCACGTGACGCCGTACTCGTTCTCTAGCCCGAAGATCCGCCGATTCATGACCCAACTCTATTCGCCCTTCGCGCGGCTCCCGGGAGCAGTCCCGGCGCGGACGCCCTGAGCGAACACGCGCGCCGACACCGATCCGGCGTGCTTGTCTGGGCTCATGTCTGGGCTCAGGTCGGTGCTCGTGCTGGGTGGGACGTCGTGGCTGGGAGGACGAGTGGCGGCTGCCGCTCTCGGCATGGGCCAGGAGGTGACTTGCCTGGCGCGAGGCGAGTCCGGCGATGCCCCGGCGGGGAGGACGTTCGTCAGTGCGGACCGGGACCTGGCGGGAGCATACGATCCCGTCCGCCATCGGCACTGGGATCTCGTGGTGGACGTGTCCTGGCAGCCGGGGCAGGTCCGCAGCGCCGTCGAAGCGCTCGGCGATGTCGCGGCGCACTGGGTCTACGTGTCCTCCTGCTCCGTGTACGCCGACCAGTCGACGCCGAGGACCGACGAGAGCGCCGCGCTGCTCGAGCCGCTGCCTGCCGGGACCGTGCGCGTCGACCGGGAGCAGTACGGCGCGGCCAAAGTGAGCTGCGAACGGCTGTGCGCCGACCGCCTCGGCGACCGGGTGCTGCTGGCTCGCGCAGGCCTGATCGCCGGGTACGGCGATCTCAGCGACCGGTTCGGCTACTGGCCTGGGCGGTTCGCACTCGCGATGCGCCACGGCGGGGCGGTGCTCGTGCCGGCCGGTTTTCGGGCGGCGCCAGCCCAGGCGATCGACGTCGCCGACCTCGCGCACTGGCTGGTCCGTTCGGGGCTGGCCGGGGTCAGCGGTGCGCTCAACGCCGTCGGGCCGCATTGGACGTTCGGCGAGGTGCTCGATGTCGCCCGCGCGGTCACCGGCTTCGCCGGACCGCTCGTCGAGGCGCCGCCTGACTGGTTGCGAGAGCAGCACGTCGAGGAGTACATGGGGGCCCGCTCACTGCCGCTGTGGTTCGTCGACCCCTCGTATGCCGGGTTCTCCGACCGGGCGCGGGATGCCGCCTCTGCTGCAGGTCTCCCCCACTCGGATCTGGAACGCGTCGTCAGGGAGTGTCTGCGCTGGGAACTCGAGCTCGGCCTGGACCGCGAGCGGCGAGCCGGGCTGACCCGCTCCGAGGAGCTAGCCTTGCTGGCGGCGCTCAAGGCCGCCTAGCACCAGCTCACCCGGCTGGCACGCATTCCCCCACCTGGCTACACGCACCAGCCCCTCTGGCCCCACTGGCCTCACCGACCCCACTGGCCCATGGACCGGGTCGGCGGACCCTTCGAGCCCCGCTCACTTTCAGGCTTGCCTTGCTCAACTTATGGCGGCTAGCGCGAGCCGATCCGGCGCGTCGCGCGACCCTTTCCTGAGCAAAGGGCTCCTAGACACCGCGCACTCGCCGGATCGGGGCACCGCCGCACTCGCCGGACCGGGGCACCGCCGCAATCGCCGCACCGGATGCGTTGCTCCCTTACCGGCTTGCCTTGCTCAACTTGTGGCGGCTAACGCAAGCCGGTGCGGCGAGGCGCGCGACCCTTTCCTGAGCAAAGGGCACTCAGAAACCGCCGCACCGCCGCACCGCCGCACCGCCGAACCGCCGAACCGCCGCACTCGCCGTAGCGAGGCGCAAGGGCACCGGGACACCCGGGGCAAGCATCGGGCTCGGCTGGCGGAACTGTCGGCTGGGCGGGACCGACGTCAGGAGGACTCGCCGGTCAGCGTGTCATGCGGGCCGGGCGCGTGATCGTCCTCGGTGGGTACGTCGGTCGTCGGGTCGTCCCGGGAGAGCAGCGCCTCCAGCAGGGGTCCGAGGATGCGGCGGAAGGTACGCCGCGGCCGGTCACGGTCCAGCACCGCGACCTCGAGCTGTGCCGGGGACAGGGTCCGGTCGCCTCCGCCGGCAGGGTTCTGCTCAAGCAACTCCCGGGCGAGCGCCAGAGCGGCGCCGAGCGTCAGGCCCGCCGCCCATCGCTCCTGCAGCTCGGTGGTGATCCACTCCGCGCCGCCGCCCATCGCCACGAAACCGTGCTCGTCGGCCACCGAGCCGTCGTACGTCAGGCGGTAGATCTGGTCGGTGCCCGGCTCGACGCCGACCTCGGCCACGACCATCTCCACCTCGTACGGCTTCGCCTCCTGGGTGAACACCGTGCCGAGCGTCTGCGCGTACGCGTTGGCCAGACCCCGTGCCGTGACGTCCGCGCGGTCGTAGGAGTATCCGCGCAGGTCGGCATAGCGGACGCCCGCCACCCGCAGGTTTTCGAATTCGTTGTACTTGCCGACCGCCGCGAACGCGATGCGGTCGTAGATCTCGGAGATCTTGTGCAGCGCCCGGGAGGGATTCTCCGAGACGAAGGCGATGCCCCGGTCGTAACCGAGCACGATCACCGAGCGGCCCCGGGCAATCCCCTTGCGCGCGTAGTCCGCCCGGTCTTTCATCACCTGCTCGGGCGGGACGTAGAACGGCATGCTCATCGCGCACCCCCGATCGCCGGACCGGAGCCGCCCGACTGAGGCGGACCACCACGCGACGTGCCCGTGTTGGTGCCCGGCGTGTTGCTGCCCGGCGTGTCGGTGCCCGTAGTTCTGGTGCCCGGCGTGTTGGTGCCGGGCGTTCCAGTGCCGGGAATCGCCGGCGTCACCACCGTGCCCGGTATGCCGCCAGGGTTGCCGCGCCGATGGCCGACTACATCCTCCACCACGCTGGACAGCTGGCCGTCGGGCAGCAGGCGCAAGCCCTCGATGTCGACCACCGCAACGCTGGGCCAGATCCGCCGGCCCAGGTCCGGCCCCCCGGTGGCGGAGTCGTCGTCCGCGGCGTCGTACAGCGCCTCGATCCCCACCCGAACGGCCTCGTCCTCGGCCATGCCCGGGTGCCACAGCTTCTTCATCGAACCGCGGGCGAACAACGATCCGGAGCCGACGCTGTGGTGGTCGTGCTCGCGGTAGCACCCGCCGGTGACGTCGTAGGAGAAAATCCGGCCGTCGCGCGAGCTCACGTCGTATCCCGCGAAGAGCGGAACCACCGCGAGGCCCTGCATCGCCAGGCCGAGATTGCCCCGGACCATCGTGGCCAGGCGGTTGGCTTTGCCCTCCAGCGACAGCAGCGCCCCCTCGATCTTTTCGTAGTGCTCCAGCTCGACCTGGAAGAGCTTGACCAGCTCGACGGCGATACCGGCAGTGCCCGCGATCCCCACGGCGGAGTATTCGTCGGCTGCGAACACCTTGTCCATGTCGCGGTTGGCGATCAGGTTGCCCATCGTGGCCCGGCGGTCGCCCGCCATCAGCACGCCGCCGTCGTACTCCAGCGCGACGATCGTCGTCCCGTGCGGCGCGTCCACCGACCCGCTGGTCGGCAACGGACGGCGCGACGGCAGCAGCTGTGGGGCGTGCTGGCCGACGAACTCACTGAAGGAGGACGAGCCCGTGGCCAGGTAGGCCGCCGGCAACCGTCCGCCGGTCGCGCCTTGGCTCACTGGCCGCCCTTCTGGACGAAGCCGCGAACGAACTCCTCCGCGTTGGACTCGAGGACGTCGTCGATCTCGTCCAGGACGCTGTCGATGTCATCGTCGAGCGCGTCCTTGCGGGCCGTGGCCTCCGGCGCCGAGGGTGTGGGGTCCGGCGCTTCGTCTGCCTCGTCCTCCCGGCGCTGAGGCCGGCTCTGCTCCTGGCTTGGCATCGATCCTCCATCGGATGCGGAACGTCCTGAGCGACGTTGTCTCGACCCTAACCGGCCGCTGCGGCAAGTGCGTGCAGGAGGTCTTCGGCCGTCGCACTCCGGTCGATCAGCGCGCCGACGCTCTCCTGGGTGCCACGCAGCGGCTCCAGCATGGGCACCCGCTGCAGGGCTTGGTGGCCGGGCAGGTCGAAGATCACGGAGTCCCAGGAAGCGGCGGCGACCTCGCTGGCGTACTTGTCCAGGCAACGGCCACGGAAGTATGCCCTGGTGTCGTTCGGCGGGGACGCGACAGCCTCGTCGATGGCGCCCTGCTCCACGATCCGCTCGATCCGGCCGCGTTGCTCCATCCGCCTGGCGATCCCCTTCTCGGGCCGCACGTCGGACCACTGGATGTCCACGGCGCCCAGCCGCGGATCGGACCACTCGAGGCCGTCCCGGTCGCGGTAACCCTGCAGTACGGCCAGCTTGGCCACCCAGTCGATCTCGCGGGCACACTCCATCGGGCCGCGCTCCAGCCGGGTCAGCACCGACGCCCAGCGATCCATGACCTCTACCGTGTCGGGGTCGGGCTCCCCGCGGTCCTGCGCCAGGAACCGCTCGACCAGCTCGTAGTACCGCCACAGCAGCTGTACGGCGGTCAGTCGCTGCCCGGAGCGCAGCTCCACCAGCGCCGTCAGCGACGGGTCGTGCGAGACGGCGTGCAGCGTGCTCACCGGGTGCCGGACCGCCAGGTCCGCATCGATGGCACGGGCCTCGATCATCGCCAGCACCAGACTCGTCGTGCCGAGCTTGAGCAGGTTGCTGACGTCGCACAGGTTGGCGTCGCCGATGATCACGTGCAGCCGGCGGTAGCGGTCGGCGACCGCGTGCGGCTCGTCACGGGTATTGATGATCGGCCGTTTGAGGGTGGTCTCGAGGCCCACCTCGACCTCGAAGAAGTCGGCGCGCTGGCTGATCTGATAGCCCGCCATGCTGGAGTCCGGGCCGATGCCGACCCGGCCGGCGCCGCAGATCACCTGGCGGACGACGAAGAACGGGATCAGGTGCCGGCAGATGTCGGCGAACGGGGTCTCGCGCCGCATCAGGTAGTTCTCGTGGGTGCCGTAGGAGGCGCCCTTGCCGTCGGTGTTGTTCTTGTACAGGTTCACCGCCCGTCCGCCGGGGACCGCCGCGAGCCGGCGTACCGATTCGAGCATGATCTGCTCGCCGGCGCGGTCCCAGCGGACCGCCGCACGCGGGCTGGTCACCTCGGGTGAGCTGTACTCCGGGTGGGCGTGGTCGACGTACAGCCGGGCGCCGTTGGTGAGCACGACGTTGGCCAGCGTGGGGTCTTCCTCGTCGGTCAGCTGGCTGGCGTCTGCGAGCTGCCGGCTGAGGTCGAAGCCGCGGGCGTCGCGCAGGGGGGCTTCGTCCTCGTAGTCCCAGCTCGCACGGGCTGAACGGATGCCCTGGACGCTGGCGTAGGCATTGACCACCAGGCCCGAGAGCACCATCGGGTTGGCAGCCGGGTCGCCGGGGACCGAGATGCCGTACTCGGTCTCGATCCCCATCACCCGGCGTGCGCTCATGACGCCAGCGTAGGTCGGTGCGGCGACGGACTCGGGATACGTTCGCAGCATGAGCGAACGCCCGGTGCCCCCGGCTCAGACCGCGCCGCGCGCGAGAGCCGGTATGTCGGCCCTTCCGGCGCCGTGGGTGCTGGCCATCGACACCGTGGCCGTTCTGGTCTTCACCGCCGTCGGCCGGGCCAGCCATGCCGAGACCAGCCCGGTGCTGGGGGTGCTGGCGACGGCCTGGCCCTTCCTGGCCGGCCTGGCTGCCGGGTGGTGCGTCGTCCTGCTGCGCAGCCGCGCAGCGCCGCGGACGGTGGCGGGCGGCATACCGGTGTGGTTCTCCACCGTGACCGTGGGGATGCTGCTGCGCGTCGCGGCCGGGCGCGGCGTGGCGGTGTCGTTCGTCGTGGTCGCGACCGTCGTCCTCGGGGCGTTCCTGCTCGGGTGGCGCGCCCTCGCGGCACTGGTCGGCCGGCGTCAGGCGCGGCCGTGATCGTCGATGCCGCCGAGCAGCACCTGGCAGCTGTCGCCGAGATCTACGGCGCTGCGGCCCGCACGAGCGTGTCGACGTTCGACCTCGAGCCCGCACCGCTGAGGTACTGGCGGGACAAGCTCGCCAGCGCCTCGGTAGGGGACGAGGGCGACCACTTCCTCGTAGCCCTCGCTGATTCCCAGGACTCCCCGGACTCCCCGATTCTGGGATTCGGCTACTCCGGGCCGTTCCGCCCACGCCCGGCATACGCGCGCACCCGCGAGACCTCGATCTACCTGTGGCCGGATGCCCAGGGGCGGGGAATCGGACGCAGCTTGTATGCCGTGCTGCTGAACCGGCTCCGCGACGACGACATCCACCTCGTCGTGGCCGTCGTGGCCCAGCCGAACCCCGCCAGCAACGCGCTGCACGAGCGGCTGGGGTTCGAGGTGGCCGGGACGCTGGACGAGGTGGGGTACAAGTTCGGGTCCTACGTGAGCACCCGGTGGTACCAGCTGCGGTTGGACGCTTCCACCGCGCCGGCACCGGCGCGCGGGAGCTGACGCGCTGACGACACCTCAGCGCAGGGTCTGGCTCAGCCCTTGGGCCGAGCCGGTGAACGTCAGCTCCGCCACGGCGCCGTTGACGAGAGCCAGGTGCGGCGGTACGTGACCGCAGTCGACGTCCAGCAACACCGGCACGTCGAGCGCGCCGAGGGCGGAGCGAACCGCGTCCAGCTGGGTGAAGTCGCCGTCATCGCGGGCCCGGGTGCGACCGACGAGGACGGCGTTGGCGTGCTCGAACCACCCAGCCAGCCGCATCCGCCACAGGTCACGCGCGATGTTGAGCGCGCCGTCGTCCGAAGCCTCGACGTAGACGATCAGCCCTTCCGGCGCGTAGTCGGCGGCGAAGTCCGCCAGGTCGCCGTACGCAGTCCCGGCCAGTATCGACACCGTCTCGATGCAGCCACCGATCAGCCGTCCGGAGACGTGCACGTCGCCTACGCCGGGGTCCATCAGCCGCCAGGTGCCGGGATCGGGAAGGGTGTACGTGCTGGCGGTGGGATCGTCCCGCCACTCGTCGAAGCCGTGCAGGCGATGCCGCGCCGACGGCCCTTGGGAGAAGGTCGTCCCCGCCTCGCGGGTCACGACGTCGAGCCACGACAGCAGCGGGGAGGGCACGGCGTACGGGGTGTCCATCAGGTTCTGCCCGTGCAGCGTCGCGATCCCGGTGAGCACGGTCAGCGGCAGCAGCAGCGTCGAGATGTCCGAGTAGCCGACGAGCCAGGTGGGCTCGGCCGAGCCGATCGCCGGCAGGTCAAGGTACGGCAGCAGTTCGACCGCCAGCTCCCCGCCCCAGGGTGGGACGATCGCCCGGATCCGGGGATCGGTCAGCATCTCACTCAGCTCTGCGGCTCGCTCCTGCGCCGGCGCGCTGACCACTGCGCTCCCGTCCATGCAGTCACCGACGACGACGTCGTATCCGCGGCGGCGCAGGTGCTCCACGCAGAACTCGAGGCGGGGGCCCAGGTCCGCAGCCACCCCACTCGAGGGCGAGGTGACCCCGATCCGGTCTCCCGGGCGCAGCGGAGCGGGATAGCGGATCGGCATGGGTGTTGGACCTCGAAGGATGGTCGCGGGGTGGCGATCAGGGGCGGGAGGGCCCGGCTAGAGGTACTGCCCCGTGTTGGCGACGGTGTCGATCGACCGGCCGGGCTCGGTGCCGTCCTTGCCGGTGACCAGGGTCCGGATGTAGACGATGCGCTCGCCCTTCTTGCCGGAGATGCGGGCCCAGTCGTCGGGGTTGGTGGTGTTGGGCAGGTCCTCGTTCTCCTTGAACTCATCGACACAGGAGGCGAGCAGATGTTCCACCCGGATGCCCTTCTGACCCGTGGTCAGGAAGTCCTTGATCGCCATCTTCTTCGCCCGGTCGACGACGTTCTGGATCATCGCCCCGGAGTTGAAGTCCTTGAAGTAGAGGACTTCCTTGTCGCCGTTGGCGTAGGTGACCTCGAGGAAGCGGTTGGCGTCGACCTCGGAATACATTCGCTCGACGGCCGCCTCGATCATCGCCTCGATCGTGTGCTGCCGCGACCCGCCGTGCTCGGAGAGGTCGTGGTCGTGCAGCGGCAGGGCGGGGATGAGGTACTTGCTGAAGATGTCACGGGCGCTCTCGGCGTCGGGGCGCTCGATCTTGATCTTCACGTCCAGCCGGCCGGGCCGCAGGATCGCCGGGTCGATCATGTCCTCGCGGTTGCTCGCCCCGATGACGATGACGTTCTCCAGGCGTTCGACACCGTCGATCTCCGACAGCAGCTGCGGGACGATCGTGGTCTCGACATCGGAGGAGACACCGGACCCGCGGGTGCGGAACAGCGAGTCCATCTCGTCGAAGAAAACGACGACCGGAGTGCCCCCGGAGGCCTTTTCCCGCGCCCGCTGGAAGATCAACCGGATGTGCCGCTCGGTCTCGCCGACGTACTTGTTGAGCAGTTCCGGACCCTTGATGTTGAGGAAGAAGCTCTTGGTCTCGTCCTTCCCGGTGCGCTCGGCGACCTTCTTGGCCAGCGAAGCGGCGACGGCCTTGGCGATCAGCGTCTTGCCGCACCCGGGGGGGCCGTAGAGCAGGATCCCCTTCGGGGGCTTGAGGTGATGCTCGTCGAACAGGTCTGGGTGCAGGTAGGGAAGCTCCACGGAGTCGCGGATCTGCTCGATCTGCCCGGCCAGTCCACCGATGTCCTCGTAGGCGATGTCCGGCACCTCTTCGAGCACGAGGTCCTCGACCTCGGCCTTGGGGATGCGCTCGTAGACGAAGCCCGAGCGCGGGTCGAGCATCAGCGCGTCCCCCACCCGGATCGGCTGGCCCACCAGGCTCTCGGCCAGGCGGCAGACCCGCTCCTCGTCGGCATGGGCGACCACCAGCACTCGGCCGTCGCCCAGCAGTTCCTTGATCATCACCACCTCGCCGATCCGCTCGTAGCCGCATGCGGCGACGACGTTGAGCGCCTCGTTGAGCCGCACCTCGCGGCCCGCCGAAAGCTCGACGGGATCGACCGCAGGACTGACGGCGACCCGCATCTTGCGGCCCCCGGTGAGGATGTCCACCGTCGCGTCGTCGTATGACTCGACGATCAGGCCGTACGCCGACGGCGGCTGCGCCAGCCGGTCGACCTCGTTCTTCAGGGTGACAATTTGCTCCCGCGCGTCGGTCAGGGTGCGCACGAGACGCTCGTTCTGCGCCGAGACGGTGGACAGGGAGGACTGCAGCTGGATCACCCGGTGCTCCAGATCGCGGGATCGGGTCGGTGAGTCGGCCAGCCTCCCGCGCAGGGCGGCCACCTCCTCGGCGAGTCGCCCCGCCTGGCGCAGGGCCTCGGCCGTCTCGCCGGTGTCGTCCGCGTCGGCGTCCGACCTGGCGTCGCGGCGTACATAGTCGTCGGTCACGGCAGCCTCCTCGTTCACGCCCCACGGCCGCCCGAAACGGCCGCCCGAAAGGACCCTAACCCGGCGCACCGACGCTGATGCGCAGATATGGACATCCGCAAGCATCTCGTTGACCAAGGATGCCCAACCGTGGTCCAAGCGGCCCGTCTGAACCGTGGCCCGGCCTGGGCCCGAGCGCAGCCCGCTCGCCGATCCTGGTCAGGAAGGCGGCGGCTGGCCGGTGACGGACCGGCGGATGCGGCGCACGCGCTTGTCCGACACCGACCGCTCGCCGAGGTCCTCGCTGTCCCAGTCCGCTTCGGCCGGTACGTCGTAAGCGCCCTTGGCGGGGCGCCGCTTGCGTACCGGCGCGACGACGCCCGGGGCCAGCCTGCGGGTGGTCAGCAGGAAGCCGGTATGGCCGTGCATCCGGTGCTCCGGTCGTACGGCAAGGCCTTCGAGATGCCAGCCTCGGACCAGCGACTCCCAGGCGGCGGGCTCGGTGAAGCCGCCGTGATCGCGCGCCGCCTCGGCGAGGCGCGAGAGCTGCGTCGTCGTGGCGACGTAGCAGATCAGGACCCCGCCCGGCGCCAGCGCGTCGGCCACGACGTCGAGGCACTCCCAGGGAGCCAGCATGTCCAGGACCACCCGGTCGACGCTGGCGCGCTCGACTTCGGCGGGCAGCGCCTCCACCAGGTCTCCGACGCTCACCTGCCAGGCGGGGTGCGGACAGCCGAAGAACGCCTCGACGTTGCCCTGCGCGATCGCGGCGAAGTCCTCCCGCCGCTCGAAGGAGTGCAGGCTGCCCCCGTCACCGACCGCCCGGAGCAGGGACATGCTCAGAGCCCCGGAGCCGACTCCTGCCTCGACGACGCGTGCACCGGGGAAGATGTCGGCCATCGCGACGACCTGGCCGGCGTCCTTGGGGTAGACGACTGCCGCTCCCCTGGGCATGGACAGCACGTAGTCGGACAGCAGGGGACGCAGGGCGAGGTATTCGACCCCCGCGCTGTTGCGTGCCGTGGAGCCGTCGGCCGCACCGATCAGGTCGTCGTGGGCGAGCCGCCCGTGATGGGTGTGGAACTCCTTGGCCGCCTCGAGGGTGATGGTGTGCAGCCGCCCCTTGGGATCGGTCAGCTGGACCCGGTCCCCCACGGCGAAGGGTCCGCGTCGCGCCGCGGCTCCTGCCGGCTGATCGGTCATCGGGGCGAGTCTAGTGAGCCACGGGGGCGCTCGACCTCGGCTATACGGCGGCGTACAGGTCGGGGGCGAAGACGACGCCTTCGACCGGGCCGCCGGGCCGGCGAACGGCGATGGCACCGAGTCCCAGCTCCTGCATGCGTACGACGACCGCGGTGATCGAGCGGTCGGGGTCCTCTTCCACCACCCAGCCGGCGGGTTGCCGCTGCAGGACTGCGGCCAGCGGCGTCGACTGGCGCGCGGGTTCCGGTATGGCGGCCAGAGCATGCTCGTCCACCAGGCCGACGGCTGCCCCCCGCCCATCGGTGACCACGACGGCCAACGGCCCGCCCTGCCCTGCCCGTAACTGCGCCACCTGGGCCACGCTGGCCTGGTCGGACACGGACAGGGCGGCGCGCCATACCGAGCGGACGCTGATCGAGGCCAGTAGCCGGCGCGCCTTGCCGGTGCGGATCGCTCCCGTGGCACCCGCCCAGAGGAAGGCGCCGATGAGCCCGGCCCAGGCCAGGTCGAACAGCGAGGGCCGGCCGCCGCGCAGCACCGGCAGAATCAGGGCCCAGCCCAGGACGAGAACCGTCACCGCTCGCCCGCACCAGCCGGCGGCGATCAGGCCGGTCTCCCGGCTGCCGGTGAGCCGCCATACCAGGGACTCGACGAGGAAGCCGCCGTCCAGCGGCAGACCGGGCAGCAGGTTGAACAGCGCCACGAAGCCGTTGGTATAGCCGATGGCACCCACGAGCAAGGCGGGGATGCCCCCCGGCTCGAGGTGCGGGTGCAGCAGGAGGGCGAGCGCGGCCAGAGCCCCGTTGGCGAGCGGGCCGGCGAGAGCCACCAGAGCGCTGCGCCCCGGGCCGGCGCCCGTGCCGGTGGAGTCGTATGCCGTGTGGCCACCCCAGAGATCGGCCACCACCCGGCTCACCGCGTAGCCGAAGCGATGGGCGACGACGGCATGCGCCGCTTCGTGGGCCAGCACCGACAGCAGCAGCAGCACCGCGAACAGTGCCGCGATGAGGTAGGCCGTCGTGCCCAGGTCCGGCCGCGCGTACGTCAGCTGTGGACCGAAGGTCGCGACCACCACCAGCGCGATGATCGGCCAGGTGCGTCCGATGTAGACCGGGACGCCGCCGAACGTGGCGATCCGCAGCCCCGGCGTGCGTCCAGTGCGCTCGGCGGCTGCAGTCACAGGAGGAGCCTAAGCGGCCGGTCTGTCGGGGCGGACCGCCGGCCGCGGCAGGCCCGGTGAACCGTCGGCCATGGCGGCCCGGGTAGCCGCGGGGTCGTCAGAGTGGAGTCGCCTCGGCTCGGCCTCACCGGCCCTGTCGGTCGCTCGCCCTACAGTCGGTTGCATGGTCGCCGCACTGTCACCGAGCCGGGCCTCGGACTTCATGCAGTGCCCCCTGCTCTACCGGTTCCGCGTCATCGACCGGCTGCCTGAGCCGCCCAGCGCGGCCGCCGCTCGAGGCACGCTCGTGCACTCGGTGCTCGAGCGGTTGTTCGACCTTCCGGCGCTCGACCGGACCGCCGCCGCCGCAGCCGGGCTGGTCGAGCCGCAGTGGCGGGCCCTGGTGGAGGCCGAGCCCGAGCTCGCCGCGCTGGTCGACGCCAGTGACCCAGGGGCGTCAGCACAGTGGTTCGCCGACGCCGTCGGGCTGATCGAGCGCTGGTTCACCCTGGAGGACCCCACCTCGCTCGAGCCGGCCGAGCGTGAGCTCTACGTCGAGACCGAGCTCGAGGGGCTGACGTTGCGCGGCTACGTCGACCGGCTCGACGTCGCACCGTCCGGCGAGCTGCGCGTGGTCGACTACAAGACCGGTCGATCGCCCTCGGAGCTGTTCGAGGCCAAGGCGCTGTTCCAGATGAAGTTCTACGCGCTGGTCCTCTGGCGACTGCGCGGCGTCGTGCCGACGATGCTGCAGCTGGTTTACCTCGGCAACGCCGAGATCGTCCGCTACCTCCCCGACGAGGCCGATCTGCTCGCGACCGAGCGCAAGCTCAAGGCACTGTGGCTAGCCATCGAGCGAGCCGCGACCACCGGCGACTGGCGGCCGCGGACGTCCCGGCTCTGCGACTGGTGCCAGCACCGTTCGGTGTGTCCGGCCTGGGGGGGCACACCGCCGCCGCTTCCGGAGGGTGCGGTGCGGCTCGCGCTCGACCCGCGGCGGTCCGCTGCTCTCGAGCCGGCGCTCGACTAGTCCGGAACGTTCGGCGACAGACGTCTTCCGGCGCCGCTCCGCGGTTAGGCCGACCACGCCTGCCCCCACCGCGGTCAGCCGGTGTAGTACTCATCCGCGACATTGAGCGCCTCGTCGAGTATGGCGAGCCCCTCGCGGACCTCGTCGGCACTCGTCGTGCACGGCGGTACGACGTGGGTCCGGTTGAAGTGCACGAACGGCCACAGCCCCCGGCTCTTGCAGGCTGCGGCGAACTGGTTCATCGGCGCGGCGTCCCCGCCGGAGGCGTTGAACGGCACCAACGGCTCACGGCTCTGCCGGTCGCGCACCAGCTCCACCGCCCAGAACACGCCGAGGCCGCGCACGTCGCCGACGCTCGGGTGCCGGTCGGCAAGGTCGGCCAGCCCAGGCCCGATGACGTCGCTGCCTAGCGACCGCGCGTGCTGCAGGATGCCTTCCTCCCGGAAGATGCCGATCGAGGCGACGGCGGACGCGCACGCCAAGGGGTGACCGGAGTAGGTGAGACCGCCCGGATACACCCGGTGCTGGAACGTCTGCGCGATCGCCGCGGAGAGCACGACTCCGCCGAGCGGGACGTAGCCGGAGTTGACGCCCTTGGCGAAGGTGATCAGGTCCGGCGTGACGGCCCACCTGTCGACGGCGAACCACTCACCGCACCGACCGAAGCCTGACATGACCTCGTCGACGATCATCAGGATGCCGAACTCGTCGCAGAGCGCGCGAACCCCGGTGAGGTAGCCGTCCGGGGGTACCAGGATCCCGTTGGTCCCGACGACGGTCTCGAGGATGACCGCGGCGACCGTCTGCGGTCCCTCGACCATCAGCACCTCACGCAGATGCTGCAGGGCGCGCTCGCCCTCCTCGGCCTCGGTGGCGGCGTGGAACGCGGAACGGTAGGCGTAGGGGCCCCAGTAGCGGACCACGCCCGAGGTGAACGGTTCCGACGCCCAGCGCCGCGGGTCACCGGTCAGCGCGATGGCACCGGCGGTCGCACCGTGGTAGCTGCGGTACGCGGCCAATACCTTCGGACGACCGGTGTGCAGGCGGGCCATCCGCACCGCGTTCTCGTTGGCCTCCGCTCCGCCGTTGGTGAAGAACACCATGTCCAGCCCCTCGGGAGCGACGTCCGCGATCAGCCGGGCAGCCTCGCTCCGCGCGTCGTTGGCCATCGCCGGGCTCACGGTGAGCATCCGTCCGGCCTGCTCCTGCACGGCGGCAACCAGCTTCGGGTGCTGGTAGCCGATGTTGACGTTGACCAGCTGCGAGGAGAAGTCCAGGTAGCGCTTGCCGCTGTAGTCCCAGAAGTACGACCCGAGCGCACCCGCCAGCGGCATCGGGTCGATCTCGGCCTGCGCCGACCAGGAGTGGAAGACGTGTGCGCGGTCGTCCGCCCGGACCTGTTCCTCAGTGGCGCCGCCGGTCCCAGTGGGTATGGGCAACGTCTGGGTCATGGCAGGCTCCTGTTCGGCGACTCGGCGACCTCACCGGCCGCAACGTCTGGCGGCGGCAAGCGATCAGCGGGTGCGCGGGAAACCGAGGTCCACGCTCGATGTGGCCGGGTCCGGCCACCGCGACGTGACCACCTTGCCACGGGTGTAGAACGCGATGCCCTCAGGGCCGTACATATGGGCGTCCCCGAACAGCGAGGCCTTCCAGCCGCCGAAAGAGTAGTAGGCGACGGGCACCGGGATCGGCACGTTGATCCCGATCATCCCCACCTGCACCTCGTTCTGGAACTTGCGGGCGGCGCCGCCGTCGCGGGTGAAGATCGCGGTGCCGTTGGCGTACGGGTTGGAGTTGATCAGCTCCAGGCCCTCCTCGTAGGTCTCGGCGCGGACGACGCACAGGACCGGCCCGAAGATCTCGTCGGCGTAGACGCTCATCTGCGGCGTGACCCGGTCGAGCAGGGTCATCCCCAGGAAGAAGCCCTCCTTCGGCACGTCCGCCTCGCGCCCGTCGACGACCAGCGTGGCACCCGACTGCTCGCCCTGGTCGACGTAGCTGCGGACCTTGTCGCGGTGGGCGGCCGTGATCAGCGGACCCATGTCGGTGCCGCTCGCCGCCCCGTCGCCGACCGTCAGTTTGGGCAGCCGTACGGCGATGGCGTCCACCAGTGCGTCGCCGATGTCACCGACCGCGACGGCGACGGAGATCGCCATACAGCGCTCGCCGGCGGAACCGTATGCCGCACTCACAGCCGCGTCGGCTGCCTGGTTAACGTCGGCGTCCGGGAGGACGAGCATGTGGTTCTTCGCGCCGCCGAGAGCCTGAACGCGCTTGCCACTGGCCGTACCGGTCTCGTAGATGTAGCGCGCGATCGGGGTCGAGCCGACGAAGCTCACCGCGGCGATGTCGGGGTGAGCGAGCAGCGCGTCGACCGCTTCCTTGTCGCCCTGAAGCACCGTGAACACGCCGTCGGGCAGACCCGCCTCCTTCCACAGTCGCGCGATGAACAGCGAGGCCGACGGATCCTTCTCGCTCGGCTTGAGCACGAACGCGTTGCCGCACGCGATGGCATTGCAGCACATCCACAGCGGCACCATCACCGGGAAGTTGAACGGGGTAATACCGGCGACGACCCCGACCGGCTGACGGATGGAGTAGACGTCGACACCGGTCGAGACCTGTTCGGAGAAGCCTCCCTTGAGCAGGTGTGGCACCGACGTGGCGAACTCCGCGTTCTCCAGCCCGCGCGCGATCTCGCCGGCGGAGTCAGCGAGGACCTTGCCGTGCTCGGCGGTGACGATCGCGGCGAGCTCGCCGCTGCGCGCGTTGAGCAGCTCGCGGAAGCTGAAGAGCACCGCCGAACGCGTGGACAACGACGCCCGGGCCCACGACTCGGCGGCCGCGACCGCGGACGCGACGGCGGTGTCCACCTCGGCGGCGCTGGCCAACGACACGTCGCGGCTCTGCTCTCCCGTCGCGGGGTTGAAGACCGGCGAGGTGCGTCCCGAACGGCCCTCGGCGAGCCGGCCGTCGATCCAGTGGGCGACTGGCTTTGTCATGACATGCACAGTAGGGGAAGCCGTATGGAGTGACAACGCGCCCGGACCGGCCGGGGCGGCAAGGCTGGTTCTCGCCCGGCACGCCCCCCGGAGGACGCGCGCTCCGGCCAACGTGCATCACATCTGACCGTGGTTCAATCAGGCTAACGCATGTCTTCAGGTGCGAACGGACGCAGACTTGAGAAAAGAGATGAACATGGCCGTCTCTCGCGCCGCACGTCGCCGGCTGAGCTGCATCGTCGTCGGCGCCATGGCCGTGCTGGGCAGCGCCGCGGCTTCCGCCGGCGCCGCTGGTTCGACCGGCTACGACTGGAGCCAGTTCGGCGGCAACGCCGCTCACACGGGCAACAACACGTCCGAGACGGCCATCAGCGCCGCTAACGTCGCTACCCTGGCCCGCACCTTCACCGCGGCGCTACCCGGCGTCGCCGACGCCCCGGCGGTCTACCGACACGGCGTCGCCACCGCCTCGGGCACCCGCAACCTGCTGTTCCTCACGACGCGCGGCGGCTCGACCGTGGCGCTGGACGCGTCCTCCGGCGCCAAGCTCTGGTCGCACACCGTCGGCCCCGGCTCGTGCACGATCAACCACGGCACGACCGCCTGTTACATGACGGCGGCGCCTGCTCTGGACCCGTCCGGTGCCTACGTCTACAGCTACGGGCTGGACGGCCGGGCGCACAAGTACGCCGCGGGAACCGGCGCGGAGGTCGTCACTGGCGGCTGGCCCGAGCGGGCCACAACCAATCCTTTCGACGAGAAGGGGTCGGCAGACCTCACCATCGCCACCAGCCACGGGGTCTCCTACCTCTACGTGGCCAACGGCGGCTACCCCGGTGATCGCGGCGACTACCAGGGCCACGTCACGACGATCAATCTGTCCACGGGGGCGCAGAAGGTCTTCAACACCCTCTGCAGCGACAAGACGGTTCACTTCGCCGCGGGGACGTCCCCTGACTGCAGCCACGTTCAGTCGGCAGTGTGGGCCCGAGCCGGCGTCGTCTACGACAGCAGGACCGACCGTCTCCTCCTGGCCACCGGAAACGGGGACTACCACCCCTCCAGCCACAACTGGGGTGACAGCGTGCTGGCGCTTCACCCGGACGGCAGCGGCGTCAGCGGGGGGCCGGTCGACAGCTACACCCCGGCCAACTACCAGTCCTTGCAGGCAGCGACACGGACCTCGGCAGCACCGCACCCGCCCTGGTCACCGCGCCGGCCGGGAGCACCGTGTCCGCCCTGGGTGTCCAGAGCGGCAAGGACGCCAAGCTCCGGCTGCTCGACCTGGCCAACCTCAGCCGGGCGGGCGGTCCGGGCCTCACCGGCGGCGAGTTGCAGGTCATCGGCGTGCCTCAGGGCGGTGAGGTGTTCACCCAGCCGACGTCCTGGACCAACCCGGTCGACGGCAGTTCGTCATTCTTCGTCGCGAACAGCCAGGGCACGTCGGCCTTGCGGATGACCCTGGTCGCGGGCAAGCCACAGATGACCCCGGTGTGGACCGTCGGCACCGGCGGGACGACTCCGGTCGTGGTGCACAACGTCCTGTACCTGCTCACCAACGCCGGAGCCAGGGCATTCGACCCGAGCACGGGCAAGACGCTGTGGAGCGATTCGAGCGGCACCGTCGGCCTGCACTGGCAGAGCCCGATTGTGGCGGGCGGCCACCTGTACTACCCGGACGGCTACGGCAAACTGCGGGCCTTCGCCCTTTCCAGCGCGCCGGCTGCACACAGCGGCCCCGTGGTGGGTATCGCCACGAAGTGCCTGGACGACGACCACTCGCTCACCGCCAACGGCAACCGGATCCAACTGTGGAGCTGCAACGGGACCGCCGCCCAGCACTGGACCGCGGAAGCCGACGGATCACTGCGCGTGCTGGGCAAGTGCCTGGACGACGACCACTCGCTCACCGCCAAC
>JAABUS010002105.1_pt1 | contig 39272 bp, 28 predicted proteins | sample 5560161 | NCBI WGS metagenome assembly JAABUS01 (sample SAMN10711885, study PRJNA513376) | rock metagenome | isolation source: Antarctica rocks | place: Antarctica: Victoria Land, Trio Nunatak nord | collected 2016-01-04
AGGGCCTCGTCAGCCTCCTGGAGCCGATCATGATCGTGATCCTGGGGGGGATCATCGGCTTCATCGTCATCGCCCTCTTCCTGCCGCTCATCGCCCTGATCAGCAAGCTCTCGGGCTGAGCCGCGCCGCGCCGAGCCGAGCCGACAGGCCTCGGGCCCCCGCGAGAGTCGGGGGCCCCGGGGGCCGGAGACAGGTCACGACGTCCCGAGCCATCGACCCGAAACGCACCCTCCCCGAAACAGGCGACCGCCACCATGATGATCGCGACACCGAGACCGGAGATAGGACCGATGAGACGCCCACCTCGACGCACCCGACGGTCTGGCTTCACCCTGGTTGAGATCCTGGTCGTCATCGTCATCATCGGCATCCTGAGCGCCCTGCTGCTGCCGGCCATTTCCGGAGCGTTGAAGACGGCCAAGGATGCCGCGGTGACGGCCGACATCAACTCGCTGGCGAACGCCCTCGCCAGCTTCAAGGAGAAGTACGGGGACTATCCGCCCAGCCGGATCATGCTCTCGGAGAACGGGCGGTACGACGTGGACGGGACGGGGCCCGCCGGGGCCATGATCCTCTCTGCGAACGGCCCGAGCGGCCGCGACATCACCTATGCCCAGCTCGCGCAGAAGTCGATCAGCTACCTGCGGAAGTTCTGGCCCCGGGTCGTCATCAGCACCACGGGCAATGTCTGGACGGCCAACACGCAGTTCTATGACTTCAACGGGAACGGTGAGTTCATCACCGCATCGCCGGGCACCGACGACAACGACACCGACAACTCGGATGGATTCTACGGGACGATCCTCGAGGGTGATGAGTGCCTCGCCTTCTTCCTGGGGGGCATCCCCCTGAATACGGGCGGCACGGGCGCACCGGCCCAGTGGAGCATGTCCGGATTCGGGAAGCTCCCGACGAACCCGTTCTCCAACAACCTAAATTCGTCCACCGCGTTCATGTACAACGGCAACCGCACGCCGCCCATCTTCGAGTTCAAGAACGAGCGGCTGGTGGACATCGTCAACACTCGCTTCCCCAAAGGCAATGGCTTCCCCTCCTACACCGACTCGCTCGGGACCGGCAAGCCGTTCGCCTACTTCTCGGGGTGGAGCGGCGGCTATGACCCCAACGACGTGAACGTGGCCGAGGCGGACGCTTCGAGCGTCTCCCCGATCCTGCGCGTGTTCCGGGTCAGCTTCTCGGTCCGGGGGTCCACCTCCGCGACGACGAATCAGTTGGCCGCGTCGGCACCCCCGAACGCGTACTCGTCCAGCCCTCCGAATGGGCTCACCACGACGCAATGGGAGAAGGGACAGACGTTCCAGATCATCTCGGCGGGACGCGACGGGGAATATGGGCTGGGCGGCTTGTACACACCCACCAGTAAATCCCAGAAACTCCCGCTCGACGCCGACAGTCCGGCGACCGGGGTGGACAACCTCAACCTCAACACGACCGACATCGAGATCCGGCAGAGCGAGCGAGACAACCTGACGAACTTCGCCAGCGGCCCCCTCGAGTGAGCGGCAACCGTCGAATCTGAATCGACAGCTTCGGAAATTCACCCGGTGACGAGACCAGCGCCGGAAGTCAGGAGAAAGGGCCGGAGTCATGCCACAAGTGCGGAATCGACCGAGGCGAGGCTTCACGCTCGTCGAGCTGCTGGTCGTCATGGTCATCATCGGCATCCTGATGTCCTTGATCCTCGCCGCCGCGGCGGACGGCGTCCGTCGCGCCGAGGAGCGGGCGACGCAGGCCTTGCTGATCAAGCTCGACACGGGGCTGTCCGACCGGGTCGAGGCGCTCCTGACCAGCCGGGTCAATCCGAACCTCGCCCATCGGCAGATGGCCCAGGTCTTCCCCCCCGGCGGGGGGACGCCGGTCGAGGGCCGGCAACGCGCCCAGGTCATTGCGACTTATGACATGATGCGTGCCGAGCTGCCCGACGTCTTCTACATCCCCAAGTCCGGGGATGTCAACTATAACGCCGACTACCCGCTGAACTTCGCGGCACAGCCCTATCCGGTGTCATTTACCGGCACGGCGCAGCAAACAAGGGCCGCTTTCTACGTCCTGCCGCTCGGGCAGCCCGATAATGGGGCAACGACATTCGACCCGGGGACGGGAGTCTACGGCGCCTCCTATACGGTGGCGGCGGGCCTCTACAAGAATCTGGGCTATCTGCCCGCCGGCTACGACGGGGCCGACAACAACAATAATGGCCTGATCGATGAGTACGCAGAGGGGGTCGTCACGGGGCCGGGCGGAAACGCGGCGACCGTGACGGCACGGCTGGCGGCCCACACGCACAAGACCGCCCGATCGGAGATGCTCTACGCGATCCTGGTCGAGGGGCAGGGGCCGCTCGGCAGCGTCTTCAGCCCCGACGACTTCACCGACCGCGATGTCCGCGACACCGACGGCGACGGACTGCCCGAGTTCGTCGACGCCTGGGGCGAGCCGCTCCAGTTCTATCGCTGGCCGATCCTCTACCACTCCGACCTGCAGAAAGGCCTGTTCACCGCCGGTGCCGGGCCGGGCCCCTATCTCGGCGCCCTCGAGACCCGCGAGCAGGACCCGCTCGACCCGAACCAGCAGCTCGTCGCCCCGACGTGGTGGTCGAACACCGCAAATATCGTCTCTGGAGGGAGTGCACCCCTGAGCGGCAAGGCGGTGTCATTCCAGTTTCATTTCAATGTCCTCCTCATCGAACCCCGTTGCAGGGGGGTAGTGACGGAGTCCCAAACCTACTGGGATCGCGGAAAGACTCACCTTCAGCGAAGGGCGTACTTCTCGAGGTTCCTGATCGTCTCGTCGGGACCGGATCTGGAGTCGGGGATCGCCCGATTTGCCGACGGCGCGACCCTGGTGGTGCGCGGCCTGTTCCATGAGAGTCAGGCCGCGCAGGCGAACCTCGAACGATCCAGCGACGCATATCATGTCCCCGTGGCGGATGCGACCATCGAGTCGCAATTGAATGAGGCGGGGCTGGACGACATCACCAACCACAACCTCCTCGGTTCCGGGGGGGGGGGGATTCAGTTATGAAGCCGTTCCAACCGATTCGGCCGAAGGGCTTCACCCTGATTGAACTGCTGGTGGTCATCCTGATCATCGGCCTCATCAGCGCCGTGACGCTGCCGACGGTCTTGCCGGCCCTGGCCCACCGCCAGGTGAGCGAGTCGGCGCGGATCCTCCAGGCCGCGATCGAGGGGGCGCGCGACTCCGCGATCCGGGCCAACGCCCCGCGCGGCATCCGGCTCCTCCCCGACCCCGCCTTCCCCTTCTCCACGGCCGTCCCGATGCTGGCCTCGAACCGGATCATCTCCATCGAGCCGGCGGGGGAGTACACCGAGGGGCGAGTCGCCATCCGTGGACTCCAGTCGGCCGCCCCGAATTTTGGGGGGGGTGCAGCCCTCCGTATTGAGGAGTGTCAGGCGAACGGGACGACCGTCAATCCGAGGACGTCCTGGTACTGGAACATCCGGGTCGGAGACAAGATCAAGATCGGCGGTACGGGGCGGGCCTACACGATCGTCGGCCCGATTGTCGTCGGCCCGGCGACCAGCTCCAACCCGGAGCTATTTGTCAACGTGGGCGATCCGGGTGCTGCCGTCACCAATCCGAACGAAGCCGGGTCGGAATACCTCTTCCTGGTCAATGGAGAGGACGACAATCGCAACGGCTTCGTGGACGAGGGCTTCGACGATCTGGACAATGACGGCGACGGGAATGTCGACGAAGTCAACGCAGTCAACGACGAGTGGGAGGTCGAGACTTGGCTCGCCGGGGAAGACACGGCGACAGTGGGCGTATTCACCAGGACCTTCGACGCCCCCTACACGATCCTCCGCCGCCCCTATCCGACGCCCGGGGTCAAGCCGATCGACCTGCCCTCCAACGTCGTCATCGACCTGACGCGTCCCCTGCCGCCTGGGCCGGGCCTGCCCGCGGCCCCGCCGGAGCGGTCACGGCTCCCGGTCGATTCGTCGTCGGGTTATGTCGACATCATGATCCAGCCGAACGGGACGGTGGTCCCGACCACGATCTATTCCAGCCCCTCGTCGGCCAGCACGACGCCGTTCCTCCACTTCTGGCTGGCCGAGCGAAGCGACGTCTTCCCGCCCGTGGTGACGAGGGGCGTGCCGTACCAGCTCCCCATGCCGCAGGGGACGTTAAGCTATCCCAATGCCTCCGACCTCTCGTCCCGATTCCTGACCGGCGAACGAAGGATCGTGACAGTCAACACGAAGACCGGTAATGTCACCACGAATTCGATCGAGACGTTCGCCGGCTCGGACGTCAGCAAGCCGTTCTATGACGCCCAGATGGGGACGAGGGAGGCCAGATGATCCGACGCGGCACTCGAGCAAGGGCGGGGATCACCCTGACCGAAATCCTGATCTCGATCCTCATCATGGGGGTCGGCATGGTCTCGCTCGCCACCCTCTTCCCGCTCGGCCTGCTGCGGCTCCGCAACGCCGCGCGGATGTCGCGATCGGCGCTCTTCACCGCGACCGCGACGGGGGAGGCGGCGTCACGCAATTTGTTCAACGGGTCTTCATTCTTACTTACAGATCCGCTCTACGCAACTAATGATCCACTCCTCTACCGTACATGTCCGTGGTATGTCACACCGTTTCCGTTCATTCCTGGGACGAGCTCGCCCGACGACCGCTACGATCCCTGGATTCAGGATATACCCGCGTTCGCACTAGGAGTACGCTGGAACAATGGCGTTTATCGCGGGAGGGGAGGCTTCGGAATTGGGTTGTCTCCAAGCACTCAGGTCAATGTGGTTGGTGGCGTTGAGGTCGGTCGAATCGATGGTCCTGGGTTGGTGGTCGCCTATGACCCGCTCTGGCGTGCCGTTACAGGGTTCTACCCCAATAATTTCACGCTCCCCGAGGCGCGGTTCGCCTGCGGGACGGATGGGACGGATGCGCTCCGCGACGATCCCAATCCCGGCGGCTCCAACAGGGCCAGTGCACATGGGCTGCACAGGATCACCAATTTTGCAGATACCCCGATCAACAATCAAATCCGAATCCCGAGCATCTTTGTCTCTCCCGACGACGTTATTTTTCAGTCCTCCGACTTTCTCACCTTCAATAATCCGAATGGTGATCGCAGCGCCGGCTCCGCCAGCCCGGTCGTGCCTGACATGAGCAGTAATGGGATGGTGAACGACTGGCGCTTCACCTGGATGTTCACGGGGCGGAGGAACGACGCGGGGGACGCCTCGGTGTATTCGGGGGATATCGTCGTCTTCGACAGCCGCCCGTTCGCGGTCGACGAGACGACGGGCGACGTGGCGGGCGAGCGGGTCGTCGAGGCCGTCTTCGGATATAGCCGGAGCGTCGTCGACGGGACCAAAGGCGTCGTCGGTTACGGTGCAGGGGCCGACCGGACCGTCCTCCTTCGCTGGAGGGCGACGGAACTAGATCCCGAAATTCGGGTCGGTAGCTGGATCGCCGATGTGACCTATGAGCGTGTCCGGGCGGTGAGTGACCAGCGCACGCTGGACGCCGATAACGAGGGTCTGACCGTCGAACTGGGTTCGAGGGAATATCAGCGCTGTCACTGGTATCAGGTCGTCAAGAAGTCTCCCGCCGTGGACGGCCCCCCATTTGTTGGCGATGACACCCGAAACATGCGATCGATGACCGTGATCGTCAATCGACCATTGCAGGCCAAGACGCTCCTGTTCGCGGGGACGGGCACGAATAGGGGCAACCCCTACCACGTGAATGCGGCCCTGGTCTCCCCGTACGTCGTCAATGTCTTCCCGAAGAGTTTCACCGCACGCTAAAGAAGACGTCGCGGGCGCCGGCCCGGCCGGTGCCCCTTTCGAGGGGTCTCATCGCCATGAGTTTCATCGCTCGACGCCCGATACGCTCTCGCCGGGGCGTGACCCTGATCGAGATGCTGGTCACCGTGGCGCTGTTGATCCTGATCATGACGATCATCGTGCAGATCTTCGGGTCGGCCACCGGGGCGATGTCCGCATCGCGCGCCTTCCAGGAGCTGGACCAGGGCCTTCGCCGGCTCGACTCGACGATCCGCAACGACCTCCGCGGGGTCACCGCCCGGTTCACCCCGCCGCTGGACCCGAAAGACAACCTCGGCTATTTCGAGTATTCCGAGAACGCCTTCGCCGACGCCCAGGGTGAAGACGGCGACGACACCCTCCGCTTCACCACCAAGGCCCCCGACGGCCAGCCCTTCACGGGGCGGATGGTGGTCTCACCGCTCACCCAGCCGATCCTCATCACCAGCCAGTATGCCGAGGTCATCTACTTCCTGCGCGGCGACCGGCTCTATCGCCGCGTCTTCCTCATCGCCCCCGAGCGTCAGAGGTCGGTGAGCTACGGTCCTGAAGCGAAGGGCGGGTATAGAGATTCCGCCGGGAACTTGTCCAGTTGGTTGAGCAGGAATGATCTCTCGGCACGGCCCCCGCATCTCGTGGGTTCCGCCGTATTGCCTCCCGTCTTGAACACCCTGGCCGCCCTCACGAACCGCGAGAATCGCGCCTTCGCTCCCCGATTCTACCCCGACCCTAACGGTAATAGCATCATCGACGAGAGCCCTGTCGACGGTGTCCCCGATGACTATCCCACCCTCTACAGCACGGCGAATCCTCAACTCAGGGCGTTTCCCTACATCTATCCCGGGGCTTATTCGCGTCCCGATCCGGATTCGGTGGGTAGCGCACAGGGATGGATTCACAGCCTCGACCCCTCCCCGACAAATCCGACGTTCAATCATTCCCCGCTCACCCAGGGGGATAGCCTGGCCGTCCCCGGCACCGCGGGGACGCAGACCTTGTGGGGACTCCCGACGTGGCGAGAAACCTACGCCCAGGGCTGGGAAGACCCGTACCCGACGCCCCCGTCCGCAGGATCGAAGCAGCAGCCCCCGGGACTGAAGCCCTACAACCCGTCGGCCACCACGAATGCGGGGGGCCCACTCCTCCCGCCCGTCTCCACCCTCAATCAGCCGTTCAGGGACGGCGCCGGGACGACGACGTTCGCGCTCGCCTCACCCGCGGGAGATGCCGTCTGGGAAGACGACCTGATTATGACGGGCGTCCGCAGCTTCGACATCAAAGCGTATGACAATGCGTTTGCCGGTTACGTAGACCTGGGCTGGGGCGATGATATCGGCAACCCGGCGGTCTACAATCCTTCCTACTATAACGCCCTGGGCGATAAGCCGACGGTGCCCCCGTATATCGTCTCCAACACGACTTCCATCCTGTGGCCCTTCAATTCTGGCCTTTCTCACAACCTCCTTACGCAGACGTTTGCCCACGAGGGCCGGATGCCGCCGACGGTCGCCGACGGGCGTTTCGATCCCCAGGCTGCCGGCTACGGTTTCGCCATGAATGTCGGGGATGACTCGACCGCCGTGATCCGACTCCGGAGGGTCTGGGACTCGTGGTCGACCGATTATACGCAGGCACCTGCCACCAGGTTCGTCTCGACGACCGGGGCGTCGACTCCGGCGGGCGGCTTGCCGTTCGAGGCGCCAGACCCCAGATTCTTCCCGCGGTCGTTCCCGCCGCCTTATCCGGCGGCGTTGCGGGGTATCCAGATTCAAATCCGCGTCGTCGATCCCAGGAATGAGCACGTCAAGGTGCTGACCATCCGGCAAGATTTCAGCGACAAGCTCTGATCGGGCCTCCGGCCCGGCCATGCCATCCATCGCGGTGCCACACGTTGAGCCCGACAGGGCCGGAAGATAAGGAGGGTTCGTCGATGTTCTCCCACACCGATCGACAGCGCCGGACGCGACGAGGGGTGGTCCTCATCCTGGTCCTCGGCATGATCGGGCTGCTGGCCCTGATCGCCGTGACGTTCGCCTCCTACAGCGGCCAGGCCGAGAGCAACGCCCGCAACTTCGCCCAGGCGCAGGTCACGCCCGACCCGTCGCGGCTGATGGACTATGCCCTGGCGCAGCTGATCGACGACACGGACAATCCGTCGTCGGTCATCCGCGGCCACAGCCTCCGGGCCGACATGTACGGCAACGACGCCTTCAATAATGGCTTCCTGGACGCACACCCGGGGAATGGCTCGACGCTGGCCATCACGAACTCCCAGGACGACCCCTCGGCGCCCGCCCTAAAGACGTGGCTCCGGACGAACATCCCCATCAACGACAGTTCCTTCTCCGGATACAACTTCAACAACTGGACGTTGCGGCTTGGCCAGTCCGCCGGGGTGCTGCCGGCACGCATCGCGTCGATCGGTCAATCATTCGAGATCTTTCAGGATTCCGGAGCTTCGCCTGACCCCGCTTTTACGACCTTCGCGAACAACTTCCGCGTCTTCGTGGTGAACAAGACCGATGTGACGACCTTTGCCTCCGACCCCTTTACAGCACCGGGGGCGACGGCCACGATCGGGCTGGCGCAGCCGCCGACGGCCCCCGGGGTCCCGTTCATCCTCGACGGTCGTTACCGGCAGGCGTTCAACGGGCCGGGGCGGGGTCAGAACGCGCGATATCCCAACTTCCGAGTCAATGGCCCGCTGCTCGGCGGGACGACGGCGACAGGCAACCCGAACGCCGTCGGTATGGACGAGGATTACGACGCCTGCGACCTGGAGAACTGGTTCCTGGCCATCCAGAGCGCCGACGGGCACATCGTCGTCCCTTCGTTCCACCGCCCGGGGATCCTCCGCTTCGCTTCGGCCACGAATAATGATTGGGTCAATCAAACGGCCGATTCATCCGCCCGCATCCTCCGCCCTCGCACCGCCGACGGCCACTCGCCCGAGGCATTCCCCGACCTGACCCCCGACGCCACTGGTAAGGTCCGGTTCGATGTGGACAACGACGGCGACGGCGTCAGCGATGCTGTCTGGCTCGACCTGGGCTATCCGGCCTCGCGGAACGCGACCGGCCAGTTGATGAAGCCGCTGTTCGCCTTCACCGTCATCGGGCTCAACGGGCGAATCCCGCTGAACACGGCCGGCAACATGCAGAAGCGTGATCCTTCGGGGGTACCGCTCAATCCACCTGAGCACGCGACTCATCTGGGCAATTCCCCCAGCGAGGTCGACCCGAGGTACGCGCTGCAGAATGCCTTCGGTGCCGCCCAGAATGACGGATATGCCCGGGTCGATTTCACGCAGTTGCGTAACTTACTGACCGGCACGCGGCCGGCCGGCACGGGCAATGGAGACGCCAACTCCGTCACGGTCGGCGGGCAGACGATCGCCATGCCCAACAACATCCCCGACGGTGGCGATACCTCGCCGATCCGGTCGACGCCGCCGGTCGCAGGGCGTTGGGGCGATGCGGAATTCGTTCCCCGCGATCTGACCGACACTTCCATCATCCCGATCCGTGCGGGACGCTCGCAGACCGCCTTCCTCAACAACCGCGACGATAACTTCAATGCGTTCGACCCGGTGACGACGGGCGATTACTACGACGTCGACACGAACAATGATGGCACTCCCGATGCGGGTGCGATGATGTTGCCGGCCCAGAGGAACCGGCGCGGGGTGACGCCGACCGACGTGGCGGGCGACGGTCTCGTGACCAGATGGAGCACCACGGACGCACTGGGTGCCGACGCGTGGGGCCGCGTCAGCTTCTTCAAGTACTTCCGGCCGCCGGGCGCCCCCGGCGAGCTCTCCTACAATGCCACGACCAACCCGCCGAGTACGTCCGTCGGCGCGGCGGCGACGGCACCTGCCACCCCCAATACCAACCCGTACCGTGGTTATGAATCCTTCCGGGACCCCGGCGTCGTGGCCCCGATGACGCCGCTCCTCGCTGGGGGAATGTCGGCCGTGGGCGACCCGAATTCGCCAGGCATCGACGAAGCGAACGAGATGAACCTGTACAATCCCGGCCCGTACGACGCGCCCTTCGGGCCCTCTGACCTGGAATGGCTCTATCGCAAGCACGACACCGACGGCGCCTCGCTCGACAGCCGCCTGGCGCGCCTGGCCCCGGTCAGCTTCACGAACCCGGTCGACGGGATTCGTCGCCGACGCCTGTTCAGCATCGACTCCTGGGAGCTGAACCAGTTCGTCTGGGCGAACGACGATCCGGCCGACGACATCCTCCCCGACCACATCAACGGCCGGTTCCCCAATAACTCGCGATTCACGGCACCGGCGGATGTAGTGCCGACGGGTGAACTGCCGCGCACCAACACCGGGTTCCCCGCGCTCGGCCTAGTTGATCCCGCCAACTCGGCGAATTTCCTGCGGCCGCAGCCGGTGGCGCACCGCGATCGCAAGATCAACCTGAACTTCCCTTTGCCGGTCTCGAATGACCCGAAGGAGCCGGTCCGCCAGAAGTGGATCCGCGAGACGTACCTGATGCTGAAAGCGGTCCTGCCCCCCAAGGCGGTCGACACCCCGGACGAGCTGGCGAAGCTGAGCCAGTTCGTCGTCAACATCGTCGACTTCCGCGACACCGACTGCACGGTGACCCGGTTCGTCAACACCGACTTGACGGTCACGCAGGACACAACAACGTCACAGTTGTTCCTGATGCCGGCGTCGCCACCCGCCGCCGACCCGTTCTCGCCGAGACTCGAGGTCTCGGATACGCCCCGCTACCTGATCCAGCATGGCATGGAATACAGTCCGATCGCGATCAACGAGGTCCTGGCCTACAAATTCTGGCGCAAGGAAGGGACCGCGGCCACCGAGAGCTCCCGGCTCGTCGTCGAGTTGGTCAATACGCTGATGGAACCCGCGGGCGCATCCCCGCTGGCGAGCAACCTCAGGCTGGACGACTGGGACCTCGTCATCATGCCCGATGACGCAACGGGACGTCCCGAGACGTTCTCGGGCCAGATCCCGCTTGGGGCCCCCGGCGGCGCGACGATCCGCGAGATTCCGCTCGCCGGCGTCGTCGTCGATGCGCTCAAAGCGACGGCCGACCCGACCAATGGCCCGAACAATCACTACGTCGTGCGGGGGCCGTTGGTCTCCGGGGGGACCGCCCTGGTCCCGGACGTACCCACGCACGAAGAAAATCCCATCACCGCCGGCACGTTCCTCGAAAACCTGACCCTGACGTCCGGGCCGGTCGCCGCACCGGTCGATCTCGTGCCGGGCAACTATTACTGGCTCTATCTCCGCCGGCCCGCGAACCCGCTGGACACGGCCTACGTCGATACCGATCCGGTCCAGGAGTATAATCGGCGTGTGGTCGTCGACAGCTTCCGGTTCATATTCCGCAAGTCGGAGACGCCCGAGCCGAAGCCGGCGACGTCTGCTCCGGTGCCCGTCGTCCCCGAGTATCTCTTCTCTCTCCAGAGGCTCCAGCCGTACCGGGGGGGCCATGCCGTCTCGACCGCACCGCCGACGACGCCGACCACGACCCTCCCCGCCTACGGATACAGCGAGCAGACCGCGCCCGCCGTCGCCCCCCCGACCACGGGGGGGCCTTGGAGTCCGACCCTCACCCCGCTGTACGGCAAGTACGGCACCGAAGCGACCAGCCCGCGTAGCACGGACGCGATCTATCACACGATGGGCCAGCGCAACGTCGGGGAGTACTACGTCACCGGTGCGACCGCGACTTTCCACGACGACTGGGCCTACGTGCCATTCAACGACCGCGACTTCACGAGCGTGGCCGAACTGCTGATGGTGCCGGGATGCCCCCCCGGGCTGTTCACCAAGTCATTCATCGAGAAGGCGCCTCGGATCGACTTGAACGCCGTGAACGAGCCCGCCCCGCCCGCCGCGAGCATCAACCCGAACCCCACGACGCCGCCGCCGACGTCGGCCCGTCCTCCGACACCGACGGGGTACGGTCCTCGCCCCACGCTGCTGATCGCCAGCGAGGCGCCCCCCACCTACCCGTATCTGGTGGATAATTTCTACTACACGGGCATCTCGCAGTTCGAGCCTCCCCCACCGCCGCAACCGATCACCCGGGTTCCTCCCATCCCGGCCCGGGCCGCGGGGGCTCCGATCGACGGCGGCCCGAGCGGGGCCGGATGGTTCAAGATGCTGGGGCTGTTCGACGTCCCGAGCCCGGTCATGGGGGCCATCGGCACGATGTCGCAGGGGCAGAACTTCGACTGGTTCCGCCAGGACCTCAAGCCGGGCCTCCTGAACCTCAACCTGGTCATCGACGATGAAGTCTTCGCCAGCTTGATGGGCGAGATCCCCGGCGGGGAGATCGACACCGGGGCGACGCTCCCGGCCGAGCTCCCCGAGGTGGTCACGCAAGTGGATGCCAACGAGACCCCCACCTCGTCGTACGTCGTCAAGAACCTGGGCTATCTCAACGGTGGGTCGAACGCGCTAAAGGCCGCCTTCCGGAAGTTCCTAATCCAGCGGCACGGCGGTTCGGGTTACCTGTTCGCATTGGGGAGGGGACAGGTGGGCGACCGTGGCGCAACCTTGACGCCGGGCAGGCCGCGCGTCGCGGCGGAGCGGCCCTATCATGACTTGACGTATCCCGATATCAATTACACGGTGATGCGGCCCGCCTCGCTCCCGCCATCGGAGAACCCGAACGTCCTATGGAATCCCGTCCCGCCCTGGGAAGGGGGACCGGCCCTGGCGAATCTTAAGCCGCCGGGATTCCAGTGGGATCCGGGGGTGAAGAACCCGTACATCTTCGCCGAGAACTACCCGGTGCAGCCGCCGCCGATCCCCCCGCGGAGACTCCTCCAGGTCCCCGACATAACGCTCCCTGTGAGCAACGCCAGCGCGACGGGCGACCCCTACGTCAACTCGTATCCCACGGCCCTCATCACCAACCTGGCGTCGTCGACCGTGGGCGGCGGGGCCGGCGACCGGCGGAGTCACCCCTACTTCCGCAGCGAGTGGATGCAGAAGGTCACGAACCTCACGACCGTCCGGACGCATCAGTACGCCGTCTGGGTCACGGTCGGCTTCTTCGAGGTGACACGCCAGGGGACCCCGTCGCTCGCGGCGAACCGCCCCGATCTCGCGCACGACATCCTGGGCGAGGAGATCGGCCTGCGGGCGGGGCGGAATGTCCGGCACCGCTCGTTCTTCATCGTGGACCGGACCAAGCTCTTCGGCCGGACCGCCACGGCCCAGGATACCTTCAACAACGCCGTGCTCTATCGCAGGCGGATCCAGTAACGTCCCGATCACCGGCAACCTTGCGGTGTGGCGAGGACCGCCGGCCGGGAGCCGGACCGGCGGGCCCGCTCGAAATGCCTTGTACCGCCCGAGGTCGGCGGGATAGAATTGTGTTCAAGCACGTCACTCTCATTGAAAGGAACGCCCATGAGCCCTCGTCGCCGCGGTTTCACCCTGATCGAGTTGCTGGTGGTCATCGCGATCATCGGCATCCTGGCAGGCCTGCTCCTGCCCGCCATCCAGAGCGCCCGGGGCGCGGCCCGCCGCACCCAGTGCCTCAGCAATATGCGCCAGGTCGGACTGGGGTTGATCCAGTTCGCCAACACCCGGAATTTCTTCCCCAACTCCGGCACGTTCTACGAGGCCCCCACGACGGTCGATCCGACGACCTCGAACACCTTCCTGTCGCTCTCCGCCCCGGGGGCCAACTTCAACGCAGAGTACAAGGAGGGGACCGGGACCGCGGAAGTGGTCGGGAGGACGGCGCTGTACAGTTGGGTCTGCGATATCCTCCCCTACATCGACGCCCAGAACATCTACAACGATTTCAACCGCGATGCGGGATACTTGAGCACGTTTTCTCCCTCCGCGGGCAGGCCGAACAATTTCACGCTCAGCTCCACCGACATCGGTGTCCTGAGATGCCCCACGGACACGACCATCCAGCCCGGTAAGGGCAACCTGTCGTACGTCGTCAACGGTGGCTTCACCCCCTGGTATTACGACCAAGTCGGCTGGGCGATCGCTGACAATGGCACCTATGGGAGGGGACCGGTCCTCGACTGGGGGCTCCCCACGGCGCAGAAAACCGGCGTCATGTTCCTGGGAACGAACAAGGGGAACAAGGCCTGGGACGTGGCGCGCACCGCCGTCAGCTCCATCTCCGACGGATCGAGCACGACGCTCCTGCTGAGCGAGAACATCCTCGCCGGCTCCTCAGTCGGGGGGGATGTGAAGTTGACGGGGGCCGCGGCCACGAACTGGGCCTGCCCACACCCGAACTTCGTCACGTTCCTGGGCTCGGACAACGTCTGCAACGGCGGTGCGGGAGCGGTCGGGACCGGCAAATGCGGCACGACGGCCAATGCCGCGTCCGTGCTCCAGTCGTCCGTGGTCACGGCGACCGGCCTCAATAGCGACGGCCCGAGCTGGAAATTCGCCAACTACATCGGCACCAATGAGAATATCAACAACGGCCTGAATGTCAGCATCGAGGGGGCGTCGCCCTACCCGAGCAGCGGCCACTCCGGCGGCATCAACATCGTGATGTGCGACGGCTCCGCTTCCTTCGTCCGGGAGGGCGTCGACGGGACCGTCTGGGCCAAGGTCATCACCCCGCAAGGGAGCAAGCTCCCGGCCATCTACAGGCAGCTCCCGGTCAACTCCGACGACATCGGCCAGTAACCCCGGCCCACCGTCATCGTTCGCCTTGGCGCCCGGCGTAGGACGACTCGCACTCGTCTCGCGTCGGGCGTCTCTCTGCGCGCCCGATCCCCCGGCGGCGCCTCCCCCCAGGGGGAGGGGACTGGACCGCGAAGACTTGAGGGAAAATCGCGCGAGGGACCGTTCGGCCTTGCGGATTTCGGCGGACTCGGGTACATACTCCCGCACCTGTCGCCCTCGTATCTCCGGGCCTGTCCCAAGGAAGGGCATGGCCCGCACCCAGGAACATCGCTGGGCATATCCTGAACGCCGCCGCGAGGCCGTCCACCGGGGCCGATGCGGCGACTCCCCTCGGATCGGGAACGATCGCACATGACATGCGGCGTACTGGAAGCCCCGTGGGCGCCGAGGCCGGCCCCGACGGACTGGACGGCGAGCCGGGCGCGGGCCTGGCGGGCCGCGCTCGCGGTCGCGGTCCTTGCGCTGACGACCGCCGGGGGCGTCCGCGCCCAACCGGGGGGACGGCTCCCCGAGGGGACGATCACCGAGGTCCGGATCGAGGGGAACTCCTCGATCCCTGTCGAGCAGGTCCGCGCCAAGATCAAGAGCCGCGCGGGGAGCCCGCTCGATCAGCGACTGATCGAGGCCGACCTCAAGAGCCTGCTCGGCACCAAGTGGTTCTCCGACGTCAGCCCCTACTACGACGACGACCCCAAGGCCAAGGGCAAGGGCTACATCCTCATCTTCGCGGTCAAGGAGATGCCCGTCCTGTCCCACGTCGAGTTCCTCGGGCGGTCGGGGGTCAAGCTCAAGGATATCGAAGAGGCCACCGGCCTGAAGAAGGGGGCCAGGGCCGACGCCATGCGGGCCCGACTCGCTGTCGAGCAGATCCTCACCCTCTACCATGACAAGGGCTACGACCTGGCCGAGGTCAAGCTCGTCGAAGGGGGCAAGCCCGGCGACACCCGGGTCGTGATCCGCATCTTCGAGGGCCCCTGGCACAAGGTCGGCTCGATCGACTTCGAGGGGAACGCGTTCTCCAGCGACGGGACGCTCGAGACGAAAATCACGACCCGGAGCCGCCTGTTCGGCCTCTTCCGCGGCAAGTACCACCGCGACGACCTCGAGGAAGACGCCCGCAAGCTCCGCGACTATTACCAGGGGCTCGGCTTCTTCGACGTCACGGTCACGCCGGTCACCCGTCCCGGCTCCTCCCTGGGCGACGTCCGCCTGACGTTCGTCATCTCCGAAGGGATCCAGTACAAGGTCCGCAAGATCGTCTTCGAGGGGAACGAGAAGATCCCCACCAAGACGCTCATGGAGGGGATGACCCTGCACTCGGGCCAGCCCTTCCGCGACACGATGCGCGACGCAGACCGCAAGACCCTGATGTCGAAGTACTACACGATCGGCTGCATCGACACGCAGATCCTCCCCAGGCCGGACCTCACCGACGAGGTCGGCGTGGTCGACCTCGTCTACAAGATCGAGGAAGGGGAGCCTTACCTGCTGGGCAACCTCGACATCCGGGGTAACGAGCGGACCCGCGACAAGGTCATCCGCCGCGAGGCGGCCATGTCCGGCCTCCTGCCCGGCGAGGTGCTCGACCTGAACCGGCTCGAGACGTTCCGCAAGCGCCTCGACGGCTTGCAGTACTTCAGCGCCCCGGCCGGGCAGGGGGGCAAGCCGATCGAGATCAAGGTGATCAACCGGCGCCCCCACAACAAGCCCTACGGCGACGGGGCGGCCCCCAACCCCGATGGCCTGTCGCTGACCCGGATGCAGGACCCCGGCCCCGAGGCCCCCCTGGAGCTCCCGGACGAGCCGGCCCCGGCGCCGAGGGCCGGACCCGCGTCCGAGGCACCCGCGCCAGGGTTCGGATCGGCGGGCGCGTTCGACCCGCCCCCCGATACCTTGCCGCCGATCCAGGTCCCCGTGCCCCAGCCGGTGGGCCCCCCTCCGGTCATCGATGCGCCGCGATCGGGGGCGCCGACGCCCCCCGTCGGCACGGGAGAGCCGCCGGCCACGTTCCCGAGCACCCCCGGCATGAACATGACCGACGTCGGCCCCGACCGCCAGGAGGCGTTCCCCAACCGATCGTATGCGGACCTCTCCACGTCGGTCGACGAAGGCCCGACCGGCAAGATCCTCTTCGGAGTCGGTGCCACCAGCGCCGGCGGGCTGAGCGGCAACCTGATCATCCACGAGAAGAACTTCGACATCACGAAATTCCCCCGCTCGTTCCGCGACATCACCGACGGCACGGCCTTCCGGGGCGCGGGGCAGGAGTTCCGGCTCGAGCTCTCGCCGGGCACGGCGATCAACCGCGCGGTGGTCAGCTTCCGCGACCCGTACCTGCTCGACCTGCCGATCGGCTTCGGGGCCTCGGCCTACATCTTCCAGCGCGCCTATCGCGACTTCAACGAGACCCGGGGCGGCGGTCGGTTCTCGCTCGGCAAGCAGTTCGGCACCCAGACCTACGCCGACGTCGCCTTCCGGATCGAGGACGTCAACCTCACCGGGTTCGACTCGCCGGCCCCCGCCGACTTCCTGGCCGCCTCGGGGCACACGACCCTCGCCACCCTCCGCCCGAGCATCCGGTTCGACAACCGCAACGACCCCTTCGCCCCCAACAAGGGGCAGTACGTCGAGGCGGCGTTCGAGCAGGGCTGGGGGACCTTCACCTTCCCCAAGCTCACCGTCGAGGGGCGGCAATACTTCACGACCGGCAGCCGCCCCGACGGCTCCGGCAAGCGTATCCTGACGACGCGGGCACGCTTCGGGGTGACCGGCCGCGACACGCCGGTCTACGAGCGGTTCTACGCGGGCGACTTCGGCAGCATGCGCGGGTTCGCCTTCCGGGGCGTCGGGCCGCACGTCCTGGGCGACAACGTGGGCGGCATCTTGACGGCGATCGGCTCGGTCGAATACCAGTTCCCGTGGACGGCCAACGACCAGCTCCAGCAGGTCTTCTTCTGCGACTTCGGCACCGTCGAGGCCGACTACTCATTCACCTCCTTCCGCGCCGCCGTGGGGACCGGCCTCCGCGTGGTCATCCCGGCCTTCGGCCAGCTCCCCCTGGCCTTCGACCTCGCCTTCCCCATCTCCAAGGAAGAAGGCGACCGGACCCGCTACTTCACCTTCTTCATCGGTGCGTTCTGGTGAGCGGAATGAGTGGCGAGTGGCGAGTGGTGAGCGGAATTAGTGGCGAGTGGCGAGTGGCGAGTGGGTAGATTATAGGCGGCGTTCGAGTGCCTTACGCAGCCCTGACATCATGCGGCTGATCTCGTCGGTGAGGAGCATGAGCGGGGCGAGCTGTGTGGAATCCAATAGGCCGATCCGCTCGCTGATAATGAGATGAGTCTCCAGTTCCAGGAGAGATCCCCTCGCGATGCTGAGATGCTTCAAGAACTCCTTCGTGAAATAGCGTCCCTGCCCCTCGGCGATATTAGCCGGGATCGAAACCGACGCCCTCCGAATCTGGCTAGTCAGGCCGAACATCTCCTCCCTGGGAAAGCCCTTTGTCGCACGATAACACTCTTCGGTGAGTGTCATCGCTCGCTGCCAGACCTCCAGCTCTTGATAATCGCGGAGCGGCATCGTTCCCTCATCTCTCGCCACTCGCCACTCGCCACTCGCCACTCGCCACTCGCCACTCGCCACTCGCCACTCGCCACTCGCCACTCGCCACTCGCCACTCGCCACTCGCCACTCGCCACTCGCCACTCGCTTCAGTACGTGACCAGGCTGAAGATCTCGCACGGCTCCAGCTTCGCCCGTCCGAGCAGGAAAGCCAGCTCGACGACGAACGCGCAGGCGACGACCTCGGCGCCGGCTTGCTTGACGAGGTCGAGGCAGGCCCGCATGGTCCCCCCCGTGGCCAGGACGTCGTCGAGCAGGAGCACGCGACGGCCCGCCCCGAGTGCGTCGCGATGCATCTCGAGGCGGTCGGTGCCGTACTCGAGCTGGTACTCGAGCGAGACGGTCTCCGAGGGGAGCTTGCCCGGCTTGCGGATCGGCACGAAGGCGGCCCCCAGCCGAAGCGCGAGCGGGGCCCCGAAGATGAAGCCACGCGCCTCCGCCGCGGCGACCGCGTCGATCGAGCGGTCGGCGTACCGGTCCGCCAGCCGGTCGATCACCGCACCGAACACGTCGGCGCGACTCAGCAGGGGCGTGATGTCCTTGAAGAGGATCCCCGGCTTGGGGAAGTCGGGGACGTCGCGAATCCAGTCGTGCAGGATGATCGGCTCGGTCGCGGTCATTTCGGGCTCCACAGGGGGACCGACCGTGCGAGGCAGGCGTCTCCCCCCGACGGCCAAGGCCCGAGTGTGAGCCGAAGGCCATGCGAGGTCAAGGGCCGAGCCCTCCGCCATGACCGGGCCGTGCCCGGCGGGCGAAGAGGGAAGGGGGGACGCTCGGGCGATCTCCTCAGGGCGCGAACGACTCGAGGTCGGTCGCGGAGGCGGGGAGCCGCATGGAGGGGGCGTTGAAGGGGGAGGGCTGTCGCGTGGGGGTGGGGATGGGGGTGGAGGTGCCGGGCTTCGTCGAGTCGGAGGCCAGGGGGATCTTGACCCCGATGAATTCCGGGCCGCCCCGGATCGTGCCCCCCTGGATGGGCCCGAGGCCGCCGATGTAGGTGTCCTTGGCGGTGGCCGTCGCCAGCATCGTCCCCGAGTTCCAGACGAGCTGCCCGCTGGCGCGATCGTACGCGAAGAGCGCGAGCTTCGACGTCGCCTGCTGGTCACTCTTCTTGATGAGGGGGATCTCGGGGATCGTCCCCGTCGGCACGCCCGTGAACGTCGGCGGGACCGACAGCTGCGGGACGCCGACCAGCAAGCTGTTCTCGTCCGTGCCATAGACCCCGACGCGTGCCTCGACGATCCACTGCGCCTGCTCGGCCTTGGTCCGGAGCAGGACGCCTTGCCCCAGCATGGCCTGGCGAAGGCTGGAGATCACCCAGCCCTGGTCGACGGCCGTCACATGGGTCGTGTCGAGGAAGACCGGCACGCCGGTCAGGGGGCGGAAGTCGATCTTCTCGAGCGCGGAGTCCCAGGCGTTGGTCAGGAGCAGTTGCTCGGTCCCCGTCCGCGTCGTCCCGGACGTCTTGACGGTCCCGCAGCCGTTGGTCAGTACCAGTGCCAGTGCCAGCAGCAAGAGCCAACCGGCCGGGGCTCGTGGGCCGCTGACCGACGGTCGTGGATGGTTGGGCATGGCGGCCGTCCCCTTGGGGTTTCCCCGGTAAGGGGGTCTCTCGTTCTCGTGGTCGTGGAGACGCCCGACGACGCGGTCCGCGAGGGGCCTCGTCGTCGGGTCGCCGTTCGGAGCCGTCAAGACGCGGGCGGAGGACTGCGCCGCGATCCGGACCGGCCCTCCGTCACTGGATCCGCGGGAGGGGCGATCACTTCGGCTTCGAGGAGCGATCCATCTTCTCTTTCTGCTTGAGGACTTCGGCCGGGACGCCCACCGGCGCGGTCCTGGCCCGGCCGCTCGTGGCACCCGCCGTGCCCTGTGACGAGCCGGGCCGGGGCGCGGGGGGGGCCGGGGCGTCCGCTTCCTGGTTGCCCATCAGCTTCACCTCGCCATCGACGCGATGGGCGGGGTCCTCCTCCTCGTTGGCCAGCTTGACGTTGCCCGTCAGCTTGTTGTCGATCGCGGAGGCTTTGGTCATCTCGACATAGACTTGGCCCATCGCCTCCTTGAGCTTGACCTCGTAGATCATCTCGTGCAGCTCGTTGCGGACCCTCTCCTCCTTCGGGTTCGCCGGTAGGGCCTCGATGAGCCCCTCGCGCATCATGATGACCCACGACGACTCGGCGACCTGGATCGGCCCCGTGAAGTCGCCGTCCTTGGGCTTGTGGCTCGCATCCTTGTCGTTGGGATCGCCGTCGACGAGTTGCGCGAACGCCGCTTCGGAGACGTTCTTCGGGTAGGCATGCCGCGAGATCGGCTCGGCGAGCAGTCCCCCCAGCGACCGGCTCCCGACGTCGATGGACCGCGTCTGGGCGAGCTTCTCGAACCCCCCGGGGTTCTTCTTCAGCTCCTCCCAGATCTCCTGCGCCGCGCGGATCGAGTTGACCATGATGATCCGACAGCGAATCTTCGCGCCATACTGCGACTCGAAGGAGTCGCTCATGTCCTTCTCCGTGACCTGCACCCGGGGCGCGGCCAGCTTGCGGAGGGCGAGGGCGGGATAGATGATGTCGCGGGCATACTGGACCGGGCTGATCCCTCGTTCCTTGTCGAGGGTCCGCAGCCACGTCTCGCGGCCGACTCCCGCCGTCCGCATCGCGACCTTGTCGATCTCCTGGTCGACCTCGGCGGGCGTGACCTCCAGGTTCTTCGCCTTCATCGCCTGCTCGATCAGACGACGCGCGATCATCGTGTCGAGGATCTTCTCGCCCTCGCGCGCCACGCACTCGTCGGCGAGTTGCTGGCGGGTGATCATCTCGCCGTTGATGGTGGCGATCGCGTCGGTCGGGTTGACCGGCACCGCCTTCACCTCCAGCTTCGGGACCCCTGCCGGAACGACGCGAGCGGGTTGAGACGGAGCCGGGCTCGCGGCGGCTCGACGCGCCTTCGAGGGCGACTGCGCCATCGCGGAGCCGAGCCAGGTTCCCATCACGCCGGAGGCCGCCAGTGCGACCACAATCCCTTTGGTCCTTCGACCGCGCTCCATTGCGATCATCGCGATGCGTCTCCTTACCATCGAAATCGATCGGGCCGTCCCGGAAATACTCAAGTCCTGGGTCGATGCGGTCGCGAATGTAGGGAGTCCCCCGAAATCGGTCAACCTCAATCCCCCTCGCCAAGGGGGCCGTTTCCTCTCCGAAGACGGGCTTCTCACCCGCCTTTGCCGGGTCCCCTCACCCGCCTTTCGGACACCAGCTCGCGGCCGGAGGGAGGATTGCCAAGCGGCCCTGGTTCACGGTGAACCAAGAGTTGAATCATCTTTGTGACTAGAGATTTAGGGCGATTTCTGTTCGCAAATTCGGCAGCCCCTCACCCGCCCTTCGGGCACCCTCGCCCGGGGGGAGAGGGTCAAGTCGGATGAGGATACGGCCGCGGGCGCCTCGCCATCCGGGTATCCGACCCTCGACGCCTTGGGATACGATCGTTCGGGCGGTCGGATCGGGTTGTGATGAAGGCGAGTCCAGTCGAGGAAGGATGGGGCGATGCGGCGCGTCTTGGTCGTAATGATGGGGTTGATTGCCGGACTCCCCTTCGTGCCGGGTCGGGCACGGGCCGAGAGATTCGCCCGACACGTGGTCGTCTCGCAGGAGGCGAATGCCTCGGACGCCGGCCGCGAGGTCCTGGGGCGTGGAGGCAATGCGGTGGACGCGGCGGTGGCGACCGCCTTCGCCCTGGCGGTCACGCACCCGGCCGCGGGGAACCTCGGCGGCGGCGGGTTCATCGTCGCCTACCTGGCCGATCGTCGCGAGGTGATCACGATCGATTTCCGGGAGGCCGCCCCCCGCCGCGCCGACGTCCGGATGTATCTGGGACCGGACGGGACGCTCCTGCCTCATTACCGCGCCGGCGCCCGCGCGGCCGGGGTCCCCGGGACGGTCCGGGGCCTGGGCCTGGCGCACGAGCGGTACGGCAAGGCGGCGTGGGCCGACCTGGTCCGTCCCGCGGCCCGGCTGGCCCGGGGCGGGTTCCGGATCTCGGAGGAGCTCGCGACCTCGCTCAACGCACAGCTCCAGGATCGACGCCGGCCCCCGGACGAGGTCGCGCGTCGCGACGATCTGGGCTCCGGCACGGACCGGCTCGCCGACTTCCCCGAGTCGGTCGCCGCGCTCGGCAAGCCCGACGCGAGCCCCTGGCAGCCGGGCGACCTCCTGGTGCAGCGCGACCTGGCCGACACGCTCGACCGGATCGCCGAGCACGGCCCCGACGAGTTCTACGCGGGAGAGACGGCCCGGATCGTCGCGCGGTACATGGCGGAGCGGGGGGGCCTCATCACCCTCGACGACCTGGCCGCCTATCGCCCCAAGGAGAGGCCGCCGGTCCACACGAGCTTCCGGGGCTCCGAGGTCTACGGGATGGGCCCCCCTTCATCGGGTGGGATCGTCATCTGCCAGATGCTCAATATCCTCGAACGCTACGACCTCAAGGCTGACGGCCCGAGGTCACCCCGGACCTTGCACCGCGTCACCGAAGCGATGCGACGCGCCTTCCTGACCCGCGCGACGGAGGTCGCCGACCCCGACTTCGTCGCCGTCCCGGTCGCGACCCTGACCTCGAAGGCGCATGCCGACGCGCTGGCACGTTCCATCGACGACCGCGCGACCCCCAGCGCCCGTCTCGCCACGTTCCCCGTGCAGGACGCCGAGCCCGGGGCCCACACCACACACCTGTCGACGATCGACGCCGAGGGCACGGCCGTCGCGTTGACCTACACGCTGGAGGAAGGCTACGGATCGAAGGCCGTCGTCGCCGGCGCGGGGTTCTTGCTCAACAACGAGATGGGGGACTTCAACCTGATCCCCGGGCGGACCGACGCCTCGGGGAGGATCGGGACCCCGGCGAACCGGATCGCCCCCGGCAAGCGGATGCTCAGCTCGATGTCGCCGACGGTCGTGCTCGAAGGCGGCCGGGTCCGGCTGGTCACGGGCTCGCCCGGGGGCCGGACGATCCCCAACACGACGCTCTGGGTCGTGCTCAACCTCCTGGAGTTCGGCCTCGATCCGACGGAGGCCGTCGCCGCCCCCCGGACGCACCACCCCTGGTTCCCCGACGTGCTGACCCTGGAAGGGCCGTCATGGCCCGCCTCCACCGTCGCCGCCCTTGAGGCGATGGGCCACTCGGTCCGGAGGGGCGGCATCCAGGGCGACGCACACACACTCGTCGTCGGCCCGCCCCCGGCCCCGGGGGCCCCTCGCCACGGTATCCCGGACCGCCGCCGCGGGACCTCCAAGGCTTCGGGCGATTGACCCGGTCCGGCCGTTGTCCCCCCGCGTCCCGCCCGTCATCCGTCTCCCGTGTCGCTTTTCCGCCACGAGGGGCTCGTCGCGAGCCACGGGTAAGCAAAGTCGCCCTAGGATGGAGAGAGGGACCGCGGGCGGGCTCGCTCGACCGTCCTTCCGTGGCGCCGAACGCCGATCCGGGTCGCGACGCGCGAGATCGACGCGGGGGGCCGTCATCCCCTCGAAGCTGATCGGCCGTGAAGCCGTGTGCCGGACCAAGGGGAGTCTCCTCAGATGTCGATCCGTCCGCGATCCACCAGCCCGACGATCCTGCTCCGCATCAGCGACGGGACGTCTCACATGCACCGGTCGTTCAACGATTTCGACCAGTCGGAGCGCAGCGCCGAGGCGTATGCCGAGGCCGGGTTCATGGTCGCGATGATCTCAGCGACCGGTCGCTTCCTGATGCACTTCGAGCCGCGTCGCCGGCGGGCCGCCGTCTGAGTCGGAGGCCGTCGGGGCCCGGTGATTTCCGGCTCGAATGAGGGCCGAGGGCGAGGAAACGGGGGGAAATGGCCCCAGATGCGCCAAATCCTCGATTTTCTCTGGACGTTTCGCCCGTAATCGTCGAAAACGTTCGGCAGAAACCTCGGTTTTTTCCCTCATCGGGGAGGGCGAGGCCGTACGGTCCACGCGATCCAGCAGCGACCCCTGACAGAAGGTCATACGTCCATGGCGAAGAAAGCCGCACCCAAAGCCGCCGAATCGAAGGCGGCCCCCGCACCCGCCGAGAAGTCGAACTCGGGCCAGGCCAAGGCGGCCACCAAGGCCGAGATTTACGCCAGCTTGGCCGAGAAGACCGGGCTCAGCAAGAAGGACATCTCCAGCGTCTTCAACGCGATGAACGAGATGATCGGCAAGGAGCTGGGGAAGAAAGGCCCCGGCACGTTCGTCGTGCCGAGCCTCTTGAAGCTCCGGGTGGTCCGCAAGCCCGCCACCAAGGCGAAGGAAGGCAAGAATCCCTTCACCAAGGAACCCATGACCATCAAGGCCAAGCCGGCCCGGAACGTGATCAAGGCGGTCCCCCTGAAGGGGCTCAAAGACTTGGTTTGACGACGAAGAGCCGCACGATCCACCGTGCCCCGGGAAGTTCGCGCCGCGACGTTCGCCCCCCCATCGCTTCGTCCGGCGCGAACGGAAGCCCCGCCCGCCCGTCCCCGTCACCCCCGCCGAAATCCTCGCGAGGCTGAGCGAGGCCCTTCGGTGTCGGCCCGCTCCAGGTCGCTTCCCTCCCGGGGCGCGAAACGGAAGATCTCGCGTCGTGGGAGCCTTCAATCGCCCCCTTTGATCCGATATCATCACCACCGGAGCGGGCCTCTCCTCGACGGAGCCCGAGGGGCGCATCCGAGCCGGCGTGGCGGAAAGGCAGACGCAGAGGACTTAAAATCCTCCGGGGGGGAACCCCCGTGTGGGTTCGATTCCCACCGCCGGTATCGCGACTCATCCCGACGGGGCGACGACCTCCGGCTCCCCGTCCTCACCGAGGGCGTTCGCGGCCATCCCGGCGGCCACAGTCGGATACCGCCTCGCTCCGCTCCGTCGCCGCGGCGGTGAGACCGTAGGACCGCCGGCGCGATCGAGCCGGGAGCGATCGACCGGCGAGATTCCGGGCGGCATCCCCCCCTCCGGCCGAGCCTCGGCCGCGGCGCCAGGAGAGCATCATGTCGATGAATGCGCATCCCGTCCCCCCGAACGTCTCGGTGCCGAGGATCCGGGTCCTGTACCGCACCGAGTCCGGCGAGGTCCACTTCGACTGGCCCGCGGACCGGATCGGCGAGGCGATCCGGGACGAGTCGGGGACCGTCTGGGTCGACATCGACGACGACCACAAATCGAACGTGGCCGGCGTCGAGGCCCTGTTCCGCGACGTCTTCGGGTTCCATCCCCTGGCGATCGAGGATGCCCTCCGAGAATCCAACGTGCCCAAGCTCGACGACTGGGACCGCTACCTCTACCTGGTCTTCCACTCGATCGACTTCGATCCCGAGACCGACGACTTGCGCCTCCACGAGCTCGACATCTTCCTGGGCAAGAACTACCTCGTCACGTACCACTTCGAGCCGATCCGGGTCGTCGAGCAGCTCCGCCGGGGCCTCGAGCGCGACAACTGCCGACGGATGAGTCGCGGCGCCGACCATGTGCTTTACGACCTCCTCGACATGGGCGTCTCGGAGTTCATGCCCGTCGTCGAGCACCTCGACGACGCGATCGACGCCGCGCAGGACGAGGTCTTCCGCAGGCCGACCCCGGCGACCCTCCAGAAGATCTTCCGGGTCAAGCGCTCGGCACTTCGGCTGCACCGGGTCCTCATCCCGCAACGCGAGGTCCTCAACCGCCTGGCCCGCGACCCGTATTCCCAGATCGACGACGCAGACCGGGTCTACTTCCGCGACGTCTACGACGCCCTGGTCCGCCTCCACGACATCAGCGAGACGCTTCGCGACCTGATCTCGGGCGCCATGGACACCTACCTGTCGGCCGTCTCGCACCGCAGCAACGAGATCATGAAGGTCCTGACCATCTTCACCGTCATGTTCCTGCCGTTGAACTTCATCGTCGGCTTCTTCGGGATGAACTTCTTCGCCGATACGCTGGCATTCACGGGCCCGCAGTGGCCGAACACGCTCATGTTCTGGTCCTCCATGATGGTCATGGTGTCGACCCCCTTCTTGCTCTGGTACTGGGCCCGGGGCCGGGGGTGGTTCGGGAGTGATCTCGGCCTCCCCGCCGAGGAGGATAAGGCCGATGGCAACCCCGTGAAGGTGGCCCCGGTCCTTCAACCCCGCGCGGTCCTCGGGCCGCATCTCCAGGGCGAGCTCTCCCCGGGCGGGGGGCCTCCCCCCCATTAATCGGGCCCGCGACGCCCGGTTCTCGCCGGGAATTGCCTCCGGCGAACCGGGGCGTCATGATCATGGAAGACGAGCACAGCTCCCTCCGAATGGTCCTCGGGATGTTGGAGATCGATTATGAACTGGAAGCGTAAGACGCCGGGCCTGGCGGCCGTCCTGATAGCGGTGTCCCTGGCCTGGCAGCTCACGACGAGTGCGCAGCAGCCGCCCCCCGGCCGGCCGCAACTGGCCGTCACCCCTTCGCGGTTCGAGTTCGAGGTGATCGAGAGCTTCGACTCGAAGTACCTCGGCGATACCCCCGGCCACGCGGGCAAGAATGGCGGCCTGGGGGACATCCGCCCCAACGTGGCCCTGGGCGATCCCGTCTTCCAGAACAAGACGAGGGTCGGCACGGTCACGGGCCTGATCTGGGACCGGTCCAAGGGGGCCTTGACCGTGGAATTCGACCCCGAGCCGCTCCAGCGGATCACGGTCGGGGAGGTCGTCTGGATCGCCCTGGACGGCTCGGCCACACCCAAGGCGACCCGGCGATAGGACCGTGAAAGGGCCAGCCCGGATCGTGTTGATTCAGGGCAAGAGGCGCCGCCCTACGGTCGTGTTCAGCTCCAGCATGCTGCGGCGGTGGCGGATGAGTGTGTCGCGGTACTGGCGGACCAGGTCGTTGTACTCTCGCTGGGCGTTGAGGTACACGACGATGTCCTCCTCGCCGGCCTGGTAGAGCTTCAAGGCGTCGTCGCGGACGCGGGAGGCGGCCGGCAGCAGGTCGCGTTCGATCCGGCCGACCGCATTGCGCGACACGGCGTAACGCCGCTCGGCCTGGAGCACCTCGGTCTCCACCGCCTGCTCCAGCTGGGCCAGCTCCGTCCGCGATTGGGCGACGTTGATCCGGGCGCGCTGGATGTTGCCCTGGTTTCGATTGAAGAGCGGCAGGGGGACCGTCACGCCGACGGCCGCGGAGTGGGCGCTTTTGCGGTCGAACGGCGAATTGTCCTGGAAGGTGTAGGGCTGGACCAGCAGGAAGACGTCCTGGAACCGCTCGGCCTCTCCCAGGCGCACGTCCGCCTCGGCGCGGGCGATGCCGAGCCGGGCGGCGACGAGGTCGGGTCGGCCCTCCAGGGCGATGCGGACTAGGGTCCCCCCGGGCGGGGCCGGGCCCGCCCGATCATGGATCGTCCCGCGCAGCTCCAGGGCTTCGGCCCGGGCGGGCGGCAGGTTCAGGAGCGGGGCGAGGGCCCGCTTGGCCTGGCGCAATGCCTCCTCCGACTCCTCCAGGCCGATCTCCGCCGAGTCGCGCTGGATCTCGACACGGGTGAGATCGGCGGCCGTCGCCTCCCCCTGCTGGCGTAGTGCCTGCGTCGCCCGCTGGAGGCGGCCGAGCCCCTCGATGCTGGACCGTGCGTAGCGGACCGTCTCCCGGGCGGCCAGGACGTCGACGTAGGCCGTGGCCAGGTTGGCAATCGTCTGGCGGACCGCGTCCTGGTACTGTGCCTCGAGGACTCGCCGCGCCCTGCAGGCGGAATCGACCCGTGCGCGACGCTTGCGATTCAGGTCCAGCGGGATGGTGACGTTGATGTCGTACTGGGTCGAGCCGCCCGGGCGATCCTCGGAGAACTCCTGGTAGACGGGGATGAGCTGGGCGTCGGCGAAGAGGATCGGGTTGGCACGCAGTCCGGCCGTCAGGACGTCGGCCTGGGCCTGGGGGATTTCGAGGGACTTGGCACGGAGGTCGAGGTTGGCCCGGACCAGCCGCTCGATGGCCATGTCCAGCGTCAGTCCGGTCGGCGGGCCCTCGTCCTCCGCGCCGACGGGGAGGCTCAGCGCACCGTACAATGGAAGCTCGGCGCGTGGCGCCTCGTCGACCGAGCCGATTCCCGAAGGGGCCGGCAGGCCGAAGGCCTCGCCGCCCGGGCGGCTGACCGAGGAGGGGACGCGGGGCGTCCCCGCCCCCGGGGCACCGCCCAGGGGGCTGTCATTGACCGCGGACCCGCCCGCCAGCCCCCCCTCACCGGGTGCGGCGCCGAGGCTCGATGGTTCGGGCGTCGGGCCGGTCTGGGCCGTTGCCCGGACTGACCCGAGGATTCCGGCCAGGACCAGGCCCCATCGGATGATCGCTCGCATCATGCTTGCCGTCCCCCTCCTGGGACAAGGGCGGGCGTCGGCCGTCCTGCCGACGACGGTGCTCTGCGGTCGCTCGCGGCACCTTCCCCTCCAGCAAGCATCGGCCGGTGAGGGTGGAGGACTTGGGCGAGAATCTTCCCCGCGACATCTCCGGTCAGTGCGTCAACCGCTACTAGGCGACCGCGGGATCGCAGGAGGTGTGGGCTTGGATGATGTGAAGGTACAAGATCCCGGTAACACCCAAACGGAAAATAGGGGGGGGTCGACTTCGTGGCCCGCCCGGGGTTGGTCCGGTCCCGAATGCTCGGATCGGGGGCAGCCCCCGAGACTCCGATCGAAGTCTCCGGCCGCTCGACGTGCGAAGGGCACGGGCTCCCCTTGGTGGAGGAGGTCAATAGAGATCAACGCAGTCCGTGCTATAGCCGGCGCCGAGGAAGGCCGAGCCTCCGGATCCGCTAATGGGTACGATCGTCAGCGTGTTCGCGACCGCCAGGAAGGCGCTCGCGGGGACGTCGAAGGTGAAGGTGGCGTTGCCGCGATAGGTGCCCACCGTGAGCGGGCGCGAGCCGGGCTGGGAGGAGGCGGGATTCGCCGAGGTCCAGGAGTTCACCGTGATCTTGGGACGCGCGCCACCCTGGGCGCCGGTGATTCCGACGCGGACGGTGTGGGCGCCGACCTGCGCGTGGTGAAGACGAGCGCGCAGGTGTTGAGGATGCCGGGGCGGAACGCCTCCGTCTGCGCCATGCCGTAATTAACGATATAGGTGAGCTCCTGGTCGGTGCCGCACTGGGTCAGGAGGGAGCGGTAGAAGGGACCGCCGGAGTTGCCTTCGTTGATGTCGCGGACCATCCAGACACCCACGGAGTTGCCGGTGGCGCCGAAATAGGACCAGTCCTTGAGGCGCCGGTTGGAGTAGTGCTTGGAGCGGGTCTGGCCGTCGCCCAGGGCGAAGATGTCGCCGGACTCGACGGTGCGGGGGGCGTTGCGGATGTCGGAGGGTATGGGGCCGTTCGGCAGCAACCGCGAAGGGATGCGGACGATGTAGCGGCAGAGGTTATGGACTACCGGCTCGGCGGCGAAGACGGTGCCCATGTAGATATGCGGACGCCCCTGCCGCGCGATGTAGTAATGGGTGAGTCCGCCCGCCTGGACGGTGACCTTGATGGAGTTGGTATCGATGACGGCGGCGCCCACCGCGACGGCGGAGACGCCGTTATACAGGTAGTCGAAGCCGGAGTTGACGTGCGAACCGCGACCTTGGTCATGGTATTCGACGCCGTTGTAGACCAGGCTGGCGATGTCGCCCGCCGATTGGGTGCTGACGCCGTTGTCGGTGCGTCGGATCTTGAAGACGAGGCCCGCCCCGGTGTCCACGGTGTAGAAGTTGGTCTCGGAGGTGAGTCCGAAGGCCGCATGGGCTTCCGAGGGCGTTGCAGCCAGGCACGCGATCAGCAGTGGCGCCGCCAGCAAGAGAGATCGGGCAGGATAATCACATTTCTCCATTGGAACGTCTCTCCTGAAAGGGTGGGCATGCACTCGATCTTCTCATCCCCCGAGGCGCAGGGCGATTGCTCCATGATAGGTAATCTGGGATGATCGAGACATGGTGGTGCTCGGTGATCTCGGCCACGAGCTCGACAACCGAGACGCCCAAGTTCTCCCGAAATTTGTCTTGCCGAGAACTGGACACTCTCGAACCAACGGCTACAACATTGGTCAGCCCGTAGGGTGCCAGCAGCGTGGCATCTGATGCCGAGGCGTCCCTCCACCCATGAGGTCCACCCAGTCTTGTGAGCACACTAACCACCCCGGGGGCGTCAGGGTCGGTTGACGCCCCGTTCGCCGTGACATTCCCGCACCGTCTCCGGTTCACGGCCGACGTCTTCGGTACGCAACGGCACGTCCTGGCCGACCTGCTGGAGCCTTCGGACGACCGGCCGGCACGGGTCCAGTTCTTCGTCGATAGCCACGTCGCGACGGCCCGGCCGCGCCTGATCGCGGAACTCGGGGAGCTCGCCGCAAGCCGCCCGGGGCGCTGCGAACCGGCGGGCACGGTCCAGATCGTTCCCGGCGGCGAGGTGGTCAAGAATGATCCCGCCCACCTGGAGCGTATCCTCCGTGCGTTTCACGACGCCGACCTCGACCGGCGCAGCTATGTCGTGGTCGTCGGCGGCGGTGCGGTACTCGACGCCGTGGGGTTTGCCGCGGCGATCGCCCACCGGGGGTTGAGGCTCGTGCGGCTGCCGACGACGACCCTCGCCCAGGCCGACTCGGGCGTGGGCGTCAAGAATGCCGTCAACTACTTCGGCAAGAAGAACTGGTTGGGGGCGTTCGCGGTGCCGTGGGCGGTCGTCAACGACGCGGCCCTGCTGGAGACCCTCCCGGATCGAGATTTCGTGTGCGGCTTCTCCGAGGCGGTCAAGGTCGCGCTGTTGAAGTCCGTCGAGACCTTCAACCGGCTCTGCCTCTCGGCCGCCGCGATCCGACGGCGCGAGCCCGAAGCGGCCTTGCCGATGATCCGCGCGTCGGTGGAGATGCACCTGGCCCACATCACGCGGGGCGGCGACCCGTTCGAAGCACGCGAGGCGCGACCGCTGGATTTCGGCCACTGGTCGGCCCACAAGCTCGAACCGATGACGGGGTTCTCCCTGAGGCACGGCGAAGCGGTCGCCATCGGCGTGGCGATCGACGCGGTCTATTCCTCGATGGCCCACGGCTTCCCCGAGGGCGACGCCGAGCGTGTCCTTCGATGCCTGGAGACCCTGGGATGCCCCCTCGACCACTCCTGCCTGGGGGAGACGAGTGCCCTCCTCGACGGCCTGGAGGAGTTCCGGCAACACCTCGGCGGACGCCTGACGGTGACCATGCTCCGCGGGGTCGGCGACCCGATTGACGTTCATGAAATCGACCATGTCTTGATGTGTTCGGCCATCGAGCGGGTGGCAAGCCGCGCGGTGACCGTCGCGGAAGGGGCCCTCCGGGCTTCGTCGAACGGGCAACGGCGCGAGCTGAGCGTCGGGTCCAACGGGTGCCATCGATGATCTCCGGGCATGTCACCGAAGGGGGCGTCTCCCTCCTGGCGGGACTTCGCCCCCTGCTCGGCGAGATCAACGACCTGAAGCGGGTTCGCGTGGCCGGACGGCCGGGCACGCTCGCCGAGCAGGGTTTCTTCCGGAGCTGGGCCGCCTTGATCGCGGGGGACGACCCCCGCCGCGTGGCCGTCCGCGAGGCGACCGCCGCCCGCGTCGCCGCCCGCCTGGCCGGGATCGACGCGGCCACGCTTCTCCACGGCGGGCTGGACCGCGGGGCGATCGCCTCCATCTTCCGTCGAGCCCTGGACGTGGAGGGTCGCGGGAATCAGGCCGGAGACCGCTCCGGTCTCGACGGAGTTATTGACGACCTCATCGGATCTGCCCTGTCCCCGGCCGTGGGGACCGACCCCCCTCCCTTCCTCGCCCGACTCGCCTCGCAGCCTCGCGCCGGGGCGACGCGGCCGGGACACCCGCGTCTGGTCCTGGAACCGCCCGAAAGCCACGCGGATCATTGCTACGTCACGGCGGTTTACGGGGTCCTGGCTGCGCCGCACTTCGGGGCCGAGCCGGGGGCCCCATTCCTGGCCGGGTTGTCCCACCACCTTCATAACGCCTACTTGCCCGACGCCGGGTTCGCGGGCGAGGAGCTCCTGGGAGAGCACCTCGCCCCCGTCATGCGGCGCCTCACAGACGAGGCACTCGCCCTGTTGCCCGCACCGCTGGCCGCGACCGTCCGCGCGGCCCGGACGCTCCTTGACCACGCCGATTGCCCCGAAGCGCGGAGCTTCCACGCGGCCGACGTGCTCGACCGTGTCCTGCAGATGGACCAGTATGCCCGCGTCGCGGCGTTCGACCTCCGGCAAGCACTCGAAGAGCTGGACCTCGTCCACCCCGGGCCGTTGCAGGCGTTCCAGCTGGACGTCCTGGCCGCCGCGGGGTTGTGGTCATGACCGCCTCGGCCAGCCCGGCCGACATCGCTCCGTCGCCGGCCTTGGTCGGGGGACCCGGCATCCCCTTGATCGACCCGGAGTCTGGCGCCCCCCTCTACCGGGACCGGCCTTGGTCGGTGACCGACGGCTCGGGCGCACGCTGGCCGGTCGTCCAGGGCATCCCGTACCTCCGCACGGGGCGTGACCGCCTTCGTCGCGAGGCGCTGGCGTCGCTCGACGCCGGCGACGAACGCGCCGCCCTGGTCGTCCTGCTCGCCGACCAGGACGATCATGCCCGCACCTCTCCTCCCCCGGCCGGGGCGATCCTCGGGATGATGGAAGCCGTCGACGACGGGTCCGCCACCCTCCGAGATGCGATGACGGCGTTGAACTTCGGCCCGGTGGCCGACTACTTCGCCCACCGCTGGTCGGCCCCGACGTACCTGTCGGGCCTCACCCTCCTGGGCGGCCACTGGCTCGACGGGGCGACCGTCGTGGAGGTCGCCTGCGGCATCGGCCACTCCTTGCGCGACCTGGCGACGTGCGGTCTGCCGTGCGTCGGGTTGGATGTCGTCTATGCGAAGCTCTGGCTCGCGAGGCGGTTCGTCGTGCCGGCGGGCGTGGCCCTCGTCTGCGGCGACGCCGTCACGGGCCTGCCGCTGGGACCGGCACCGGGGCCGGCGGTCGCCTTCTGCCACGACGCCTTCTACTTTTTCCCCGACAAGCCCCGGGTCGTCGCCAACCTGCGACAGGTCGTCGGCGACGGGGGTCGCATCCTGATCGGACATGCGCACAACAAGAACTTCGACCACCGGGGCGTGTCGGGCGAGCCCTGGACGCCGTCGGAATACGCCTCGCTCCTCCCCGGCTGCGTCACGTACGACGACGCGGAACTCGCCCGATCGTTCTGGTCGACCCACGCGACGGCGCCGCGGGATCTCGACGACCTGGGCGACCGCGAGGCGTTGGCGATGGCGTGGGGCCCGCCGGGATGGGCCGCCGACCCGTGGCCGGGGAGGAGGCCGCTCGGCATCCCCCGTTCCGGGACGCCCCTTCGCCTGAACCCGATGCTGGCCGTCGACGGTGGCGTCCTTCGGCCCCGGTGGCCGTCGCCGCGGTTCGAGGCCGAATACGCCGCCGAATCGGGCTATCTGGAAGGCCACTTCGTCCCCCCCCAGGATACGCTCCGGCTGGCAACCCTCGGGGCGGTCGACCTCGATGATCCGGGGGTCGATCGCCTGCTCCGACATCGTGTCCTCCTCAGCCTGCCGGAGCGTTGGTGATGGTCATCCAGAGCGCTTGTCGCCAATTGGGGTGGGGTGTCGTCGGCTGCGGCTGGGTGGCTCGCGACTTCGTGGCGCCCGGCATCGCGGCGTCGAGGAACGGACGTGTTGCCGCGCTTTTCGACCCGGACCGGGGGGCGATGGAACGGCTGGCCGATTCCCTAAGAAGGCACCGGAACGCCCCGTCGATGCACGTGAACCTCGGAGCACTCCTGGCGGACCCGTCGGTCGACGCGGTCTACGTCGCCACGCCCAACGACCGGCACGCCTCGGTCGTCACGTGCTGCGCCGAGGCCGGCAAGCACGTCCTCTGCGAGAAGCCGATGGCGACGACGCTCGCCGAGGCCCGGGCCATGGTCTCTGCCTGCGAGCGGGCGGGTGTCACTTACGCGACGGCCTTCGATCAGCGGTTCCACGCCGCCCACCTCCGCCTCCGCGAGCTGGTGGCCTCGGGAACCCTGGGGGTCGTGACCCAGGCTCGCATCCATTACGCCTGCTGGCTCCCGGCCGACTGGTCGAGCGATAACTGGCGGGCGGACCCGTCCCGCGCCGGGGGCGGGGCCTTGATCGACCTGGCCCCGCACGGCATCGACCTGCTGGAAGTGCTACTCGGCGACGAATGGGAGGCGATGACGGCGTACGCCCAGCATAAAATCCACCCCTACGCGGTCGACGACGGCGCGGTCCTGGCCGGCCGATTCCGTGATGGGGCGGTCGCGACCTTGCACGTCGCCTACAACTGCCCGGAGGCGTACCCGCGTCGGCGTCTGGAGTTGATCGGCACCCACGCGATGGTCGTGGCGACCGACACCATGGGCCAGACGCCCGGGGGGACGCTGGAACTCATCGACGCCACTTCAGGGCTGCGGTCGACCATCGCGATGGATACGGCCGAGGACCGTAGCCCGTTCGAAGTGCAGTGCGAGGCATTCGCGGAGGCGGTCTTGAGGGGCGTGCCTTACCCGTTCCCGCCCGGCCGCGACCTGCGGACGTTCGCGCTCCTGGAGGCCGCATGCCGCTGACCCGACTCTCCTGCACGCACTGCGGCCACTGGCACATCTGGTTCGAAAGCCAGTTGCCACTCACGCTCAACTGTACGCTCTGCTCCGACGTGCGCAACGCCCTCCCGCCCGACGGATGGGACTACGCCGATCCGGCCCGGGTCTCCGGGATCGTGCGGACCCACTGGAGGGAATTCACGCCCGGCATCTGGGGCTTCTGGTGCGAACCCCGATACGGCCTGGCCGGCACCGGGTGGTTGATCCTCCGCGACGACGGCAACGTCGCCTTCGAAGCGGCCCCCTTCTACCACGACGACGCGCTTGAGGAAATCGAGCGGCTGGGGGGCGTCCGCGTGCTGGGCTCGTCCCATCCGCACGGGTACGGGGCGTTGTGGCAGCTTCAGGAGCGCTTCGGCCCCGAGTTGGTCATCCACCGCGAGGACGTCCGGTACACGAAGGCGTTCCGGGTGACGACCGTCGCTGACGACCTGCACGAGGTCGCCCCGGGCCTGACCTTGCACCACGTCGGCGGCCATTACGAGGGGCAGTGCGTCCTGTACGACGAGGGCCACCGCGCCCTGTTCGCGGGCGATAGTTTGAAGTTCGGCGACTTCGACGACGCGGGCCGGGTCCATACCCTGAGCTGTCACAAGGGGTATCACTACCACATCCCCTTGAGCAAGGACGAACTGCGCACGTACCGCCGCGTCTTCGAGGGGCTCCCGTTCGAGCGCGCCTTCACCCCGTTCGAGTACGCGCCGAACGTCGGTCGCGACGACGCCCTGGCCTTGTTCGATCGCCTGATCGCCGGCTCGCCGACGACCGGGGAGTTCCCGATGGAGCGCCACTGACGTGGATGACCTCGCCCGCGCCGCCGACCTCTACCGCCGCAACCTGCCCGAGGGGGACGTCCGGACGTTTGCCTACGGCGGCCTCGATCGCCTGGGCATCCCCGTGGTCGCGGCCAGCCTGGCCTTCCCCGACGGCTACCACTTCGACGGGTTCGGTTACGGGATCACGCCGGAAGAGGCCCTGGTCGGCGCCCTCGGCGAACTGTCCGAAGACACCCACAACGAGGCCTTCCTCGGCCGCGCCGGGCGGGTCGAGGGGAGTTATCGCGACCTGATCGCGCGGTTCGGACCGTCGGGCGTGTGCGACCCGCTCTCCCTCTGCCTGCCCGCCGGGTCGCCGTACTCCGCCGACCGGCCGATGACCTGGGTCGCGGCCACGCGGCACGCGAACGGGGAACCGGTCCTCGTCCCCATCGAGTTCGTCGCGATCAGCCGCCGCCAGCTCGGCGGCCTGCCGTTGCGGATCACGCCGATCACCAACGGCCAGGGGGCCGGGACGTCGCTCGCGATGGCGCTGGCCCACGGGCTCCTGGAACTGCTCCAGCGCGACGGCAACGGCCTCTGCTTCCGGGCGATGGACCGGGGAGTCGTCCTGGAACTGGACGCGGTGGCCGACCCGTCGACCCGCGACCTGATCTCTCTCTTCGAGGCACGCGGGATTCGCGTCCTGCCGAAGCTGGCGACGACCGAGTTCGGGCTGGCAAATCTCTACGTCGTCGGGTCCGAGGACGACCCGGATGCGGACCTCCCGATCAAGTTGACGGCCTGCGGCGAGGCGGCCCACCCCGACCGCGAGCGGGCACTGCGCAAGGCCCTGCTGGAGTTCGGCGCGGCCCGGTCGAGGAAAGCCTTCATGCACGGGCCGCTCGACGCCGTGGCCGCCGCGTCGGCGCCGGGCTACCTGGACGGTTACCTGGCGACCCTCACGATCGACGGCGAGGAACCGCGGGCGCTCGAGGCCATGGTCGATTGGATCGACGCGTCCGGCGAGCGTCTCCGTTCGATGCTCGGCGAGTCCGTGTTCTCCCGGCGCTCGCGGGTCCCGTTCTCGACGCTCCCGACCGCCGATCCCGCGTCGGTCGGGCGGCCCGCGGACCGGCTCCGCCTGGTCGTCGGTCGCCTCGCCGAGCAGGGCCTGGACGTCCTCTACGTGGACTGCTCCCCCCCCGGGGGAGAGGTCTTCGCGTGCAAGGCGATCGTGCCGGGACTGGAGGTCGAGACGCTGAGCTACTACCGGATCGGCGAGCGCGGGGTGCGCAAGCTCCTCGACGTCGGCAGCACGCTCGTCGGCCTCGGCCGCCCGCCGGCGGGATGCCTCCCCGTCCGGCTGACCCCGGAGGCGGAAGGACGGCTCGGCGGACCGGCCTGGCTCGACCCGGCGGCCGTCGACGCAACCGTCGGTCCCCTGTATCCGCTCTACCGCGAGCCGAGCAGTCACGCGGCGCAGGTCGCGCTCTCGTTAAAGACTTCGGCAATGTCCTGAGGCCCGCTCGGGCAATTCCCCCTCGCGAGTCTCCACCTATGCGGATCTGCTTCATCTCCCGACGCTTCTTCCCCGCGATCTCGGGCATGAGCGTCTACGCGCTGAACCTCCTGGAGCAGCTCGTACGGAACGGCCACGACGTGACGATGATCTCGCAGTACCGGGCCGACCCGGCAGGCGTGGGAGTCTACGGCGGGGGGCCTCCGCCGGAGGTGCCGGGCGTCCGCGTGATCGGGCTGGAGTCGACCGGCGAGCAGGCCGTGTCGCGGGGGCTGCCGGCCGACTTCGAGGCCGACGTCGCCGCCATGGTCGAGGCCGCGGTCGTCGAGCACCGCCGCCGGCCCTTCGACGTGATCCACGCCCAGTACGGCTACCCCAACGGCCTGGCCGCGCTGGAGGTCAGTCGCCGCACGGGCGTGCCCAACGTCGTCTCGATCCAGGGGGGGGACGGCCACTGGGTCGGCACCTGTTGCGTCACGCACAAGGCCGCGATGCATGCCGTACTGAGCCACGCCGGGGCCCTCCTGATCGGGAGCGCCTCGTTCGCCGAGGAAGTCATGGGCAACCACGGGACGTCCCGCGATCGGTTCACGATCGTGCCGGGGGCCACCGACACCCGGAGGTTTCGCCCCCGCGACGAGCGGCGGCTCGGCAGCCTCGGCCGGCCCCCGACGCTGATCTTCCACGGCCGGGTCGACGCGCGAAAGGGGATCCTGGACCTGCTCGACGCCTCGTCCGCCCTGGTCGACGGCGGGCGTGACCTGCGGCTGATCGTCTCGGGCATCGGCCCCGACGTGGCGGCCGTCGTCGACCGGGTCGAGATGCTCGGGCTGGGCGATCGGGTCGAGCTGTCGGGATACGCCTCGTACGGGCAAGCCCCCGACGTCTACCGCCGGGGAGACGTCTTCGTCTCGCCGACGTACTCCGAGGGCTTCTCCAACACCATCCTGGAGGCGATGGCTTCCGGGTTGCCGATCGTCTCGACGCGGGTCGTCGGCGTGATCGACTGCCTGGTCGACGGCGAGAACGGCCTGATGGTCGAGCCTCGCGATGTCGATGCCCTGGCCGCGGCGATCGCCCGGATGCTCGACGACGCCCCCCTGCGCCGCCGGCTGGCCGCGCGGGCCCTCCACGAGGTCCGGACGCTCTACTCCTGGCCCGCCGTGGTCCGGACGATCGAGGGCGTCTATGAGGACGTGGCCGGCGACCCCGCGGACCACGCCTGGACCGCCGACTATGACGTGTGCGGGGCGACGGTCGACGCGTCCGACCTGTCGTGCCGGTTCCGCGCCCAACCCCACCTGCTCTGACCCGGGGAGGATGCCGTGGGACACCCCGGCGACGGCAGCCCGCTGGCGCTCTTCCTGTCGCCCCACCTGGACGACGTCGCGTTCTCGTGCGCGGGGACCCTCGCGGCCTTGCGACGGTCCGGGTGGAGGATCGCCCTGGCCACGGCGTTCACGGCGTCGGTGGACGCGCCGACCGGCTTCGCCCTCGCCTGTCAGCTCGACAAGGGCCTCGCGGCCGAGGTGGACTACATGGCCCTCCGACGCGAGGAGGATGCCGCCTTCGCCCGGGCGCTCGGCGTCGACCCCGTGGAGTGGCTCGGTCTGCCCGAGGCCCCGCACCGGGGTTACGATTCGGCCCCCGCCTTGTTCGGTGGGGTCCGGCCCCGCGACGATATCTGGCGCGAAGTCGCCTCGGCCCTCGATCGGCTCGACCGTCGGTGGAGGCCCGCGGTCGTGTTCGCACCCCAGGCGATCGGCGGCCACGTCGATCATCTCCAGGCCGTCCACGCCGTCCTGTCGCTCACCTCGATCGCCGGACGGACGGCCTGGTATCGCGACCTCCCCTACGCCGCCAGATTTCCGGACGCCCGACCGTCCCCGACCCTCCCCGTCGACCTGGTCGAGGCCTGCGTCGGGCTCGCCGAGGCGGACCTCTCCGCGAAGCTCGACGGCTGCGCCTGCTACGCGACCCAGGTCGGTTTCCAGTTCGGAGGCGTCGCGGCCATGCGCGACCGCCTCGGCGCGTTCGCCATGGGCGAGGCGGGTCGTTCGGCGGCGGGCTTCGTCCACGCCGAGACCTTTCTCGCCCCGAGGCCGGTCGCCGCCACCCTCGGTCGTCGACAAGCCACGGTCGTCACCCCCCCAACCACGGCGATTTCAGCCACCAGGGGAGGGCGGCGCGGGTGGCTGTTTCTTCCCTTCCCACCATTTCACCAGTAAATTCAGGCGCTCCACATTTTTGATGAGGTTTTCATACAACCTTATGCCC
>JAABUS010002106.1_pt1 | contig 39268 bp, 43 predicted proteins | sample 5560161 | NCBI WGS metagenome assembly JAABUS01 (sample SAMN10711885, study PRJNA513376) | rock metagenome | isolation source: Antarctica rocks | place: Antarctica: Victoria Land, Trio Nunatak nord | collected 2016-01-04
GACTCCTCATTCAAACTAGGCCTCGACATGGCGTTCAAATTCCCACCCGAAGCCTCCATATCATTATCGGATACACTCCCCTGCCTGACGCTGTTTCTCCTTGTCCGCTCATGTACGATACCAGGGAATATCTTGGGTTCCCGGGATGCATCCTGCTGCAAGCCTTTCACGTCTGTGTGAGAGTATGATGTTCGGACATGCGCTGTTTGAGATTGCGGACGGGCTGAGTGAGAGAGACCTGCATTTGTCGGGTAATTCTGGGGCTGATTGGTATGGTTGAAGCCGGCGCGGAGGCTTGTGGTGGAGGGGTTTGTCCGCATTGAGGCAGTAGGGGACGGAGGGCCATGGGAAGGATAGCTTTGCGCAGAAGGAGGTAGATGAATAGTAGACATGCTTTGTTCCAAATGAGGTGGCCCGGCGTATTTTTGGATCCTGCAAGACAACGATTAGTTTAACTACATAATTTGAGAAAGAACCATCATACAGGGCGTGTTCCATCTCCAACGTCTCCTGTCGAAATCTCGCCCTTATCCTTGGTACATTGCTTTTGTCAACGTTGTTGCCCTCTACCCCTGGGAGGTGATAAGTACTCCCCAGCCACCGCTGCTTCAACTGATGTTCGAAACCACTCTGGATTACCGAGTTCTGGGCCAGCTCGCACATATCCACCGCACCAAGTTTGTAGATCTGCGCAGCTACTGAGTATTCCTCTATAAGAGGCTCCTTCGTGAAGGCGAATTGCAATGGGTCGTCTGTAGATAGAGATACGTTCAGACCACGTCGAAAGTATTGCAGAAACGGATTTCGCTCATATGCGAGGAAGAGAGCATTGTTGCTAAGAGGAGACATGGCGATGCCAATTTGTTCAAGGTAAAAGATATATTGGAGTATGGGAACCTTGCGGAGCAGTAACCCATGGCTTATACTATGGCAACATATCGCAGCAGCAGCCAGGTGATCGTGGTCGCCAGCTTCCCCGCAATGAGGTCTGAGCAGGAAAGTCGTGAAACCTCGTTGCTTTCGCCAGGCATTCAGAGGGACGATGTTGGCGAACAGGTAATATATCCAATAGGTGTATGGAGGATTTTGCTTTGTATCCCATTCTTTCGCGGATGGAAACTTCCGATACAGCCGCTTCTCTACTTTGCTCTCGTCGTCCACGCTGTCGAAACCGATTACACGGTGCAGAAATACATGGAGCTTTGGGTGGCTTTGGGGGTTCTGGGTAACCTCATATAGTGGCTGGAAGATGTTGACTATGACGTGTTCAAAGTTGCTCATGCGACCGGCGGCTTTGTAGGCACTGTATAGTCTGGGGATTTGTATAAGCCACCGAACGTTGTGCGAAATTAGCTTGTTATCAACGACCCAGGCGGCCAGCTTATCCCATTCATCAATCGCCCTGCCATAGATTGAGATACGCCATTCTACCATCTGGTATTTGCTTGACTCGAGGTCGGCAATGACCTCCTTCGTGATCTCGGCCAGGTAACGTCCTTGGATGTAGTTATCGGTTTTGAGAAAGATCTCACGTAGTCTCGACTCTCCAATCGGGTTGTACTTGAGATTGAATTTGTCAAATCGATGGAAAGAGTCGGTATGCGCATGCATATCGAGGGTGTCAATGCTCAAGTCATACGCGGTCAGATTGATACTCTCAAATACTTCTCTAAGGGTTAGGTGCTTTCCATCTCGAAACATTACAGTCTCCTCTGGTGACTTCTTCATCTTGCTCTTTATAAACCTTAGCAAGTGTTTCTGATTCATACAAGCCGAGTGATGTACGTGCGTGTCCACCTTTCTCACGTTGTAAAAATCACGATGAGGCGCCTTTTTCGAGTCGGCTGTCTCTTGATAGCCATTCTCTAGAGTATGTAGAGTGAAGCGTCCTTCCAAGATTTCAAGTTCACGAAATGCAAAACTCTTCGTTGGTCCGTCAGAGGCTACTTCCTGAACTTCATCTAGGTCCATGTAGAATTCACGCAATGTTGGTACCTGCAGCATAGGTGTTTCCGCCTCGGCAGATTTGTAGACTTGATAGATACTACTTTGGTCAAGTCTGAAGGCGGTCTCTCTTTCTGCCCCTGGTAACGGCAAGAGATCTGCCATTTCGAAGTCCCCACCAATGTCGTGACCCATTTTCCTCTTCTTCGCTGTGGGTGACGGCATTGCTTGCTGCAAATTGTCTCCCGTAACAGAGCTCGATGAAAACAGAGGCCCAAGTGCTTCATCTTGTTCCGATGGTAGAAGTTTGCTATTACTTAAACTGTTTGCACCAGATTCAACGCCTATAGGCCGGTTCTTGACGTCATCCCATACGGGCTTCGGTGGTGAAGGATATATGCCCCAATCTGGGCTATCCTTAGGATTGTCCTTCGGCCCTTGCAACGAAAGTCGAATGTATTTTCGCCGAATGTCCAATACCCTCTTGATGTTGACAAATATAGCATTGAGCTCTGGAGTAATGTCTAAACCGTCTCTTGCCTTTCCAGAAGCCTGCGTCCCTAGATCGAAGGCGCTAGCGCTGTGCATGCTATCTCCGCCATCAACAGCAGCAAACGGGTCCTCTTGCCTCCCTCCATCAAACAGGGTTCTATAAGTATTGGGCCCATTCAGATCTGGAGAGTGTGCATCCACACTCTGAGAATAAGGATCTATGTTTGGCAAAGCTTTGTAGCCAAGGCCACTTCCGCGCGAAGCTCTGCTGGTATTCCGACTCAGTCCACCAAGGTCGCCCTCAAAATTAGACGAGAATGTCCTCGTTCGAGCAAGAGGATTACAAGCTTCCGCATCCTGTTGCAAAGTCTCTCGCCGATGCCTTTGATATATAAGCTTCGCTTCGATGTGGCTCAGCGACCTTTCTGAGGCACGGTTGTAATAAGCTGTTCTTGATTGCAGTTCTTCGGCCGATAAACCTTGCAAGGAATCATCCGAGGGGGTACTCTCTCCGGATATGAGTTCTTTTTCTCCGTTCCCATTCTCTTGCCTCTCTGATCCCGGGTGTCGGGTCTCCCTTACGCCCATGTCAGCCTTGTGCGCGGTGTCCATCGTTGACCCTCGAAAGACAGAAGCGTAATGACCTCGACTGACAATCTCTGTCCGTAGATTGTAGATAGTGCTACTGGGTGCTTATAAGTCAGTACCACAACTAATTCGCGAGTACTTTAACTGGGGCATTACCTACCTGCAGAAAATTATAATAAGGCAGGGCTGGTTATTCTGGTAACACTCTTCAGCTTACTGACTAATCTATGAATCTTCGCTTTCACCCCTATTACTTGATACTGCCGCACGTGAACCTAGGAGTAAGCCAGCCTCGCTGAGATTAATTTAGTACTATATACGGTCAAATGCAGCAGTGAGAGGTGAGCGGCAATGGGGTTGGATATGAGTATCCCTATTCTACTTAGGGGGACCTTGAACATATATACACCGCATGTCATAGCCAACAAAATCCTCATGCGAGGGCTGTTTACTTGTCAACTTCTTCAGGCAATAGATTTAGTTCATTGGCCATCAACGTGTCACATGAGCAGTGGTAATTTCGGTAGAGCTACGTTTGGTGCCCTATTGACTAGACGAAATGTTTATATCAAACGGGCGAACTGAGACTGTTTTCATTCTGGTCTATTCGACGGCCTATAGATCAGCAGGAACCGTTCATGAATCGCGCCAACAGTTCGTTCTTCGTCTAGACTTTAGTAGTGACCATGATCCTTCCATGACTCCATCATTCCAACCAGATAGATATACGAGTGAGATTGGACAGGAAAGAGCACATGATACATAGAAAAAATGTACTTCATGCGGAGATTTACATATAGCAGCATGAACCTCACAGTATACAGTGCTAAACTTCAGCATCCCATTGGCGTCAGAAAAGCGATGATTGTGCCAGTGATTGTACTTCTTGAGGACTTGAAAGTACACAGCTTTAAGATCCAAACCAACAGCGATGCGTTGTGAATGAGTTGAAGAGACTGCTTTGACCATTTGGGAGAAGAATAATGCAGAAGATAGAAAACCTGCGTCTTTGAACGAGACAAAACAAATCAAAGATAGCCCAGCGTCCACGACATTCCCTCTATAGTAAGCTGATGCTGCTTATCCTCTCCTTCCCAAGCAGCTATTCAAAAACCATCAGCTGAGAAAAATATGGCAACGCTTCACAGAAACCTTTGAATTCAAGCGGAGACGTGCGGGCGCAATGAACGAAGCTGCAACAACTGATCACAGATGTGATCTTCGAATAGGATTAGTATCGATAGCCGTGCATTGGGGGCGGAGCATCCCCATTTTCTCGAACTTGGTATGCTCGTGGACCTTCGTGGTAGAGCTGTACATTACGCTCAAAGACTGGCTGCTCACCATATCCTCGCTCAATACGTACGTATTCTGGTTGCGGCCTGGGTTCCAGTGGTTGAGCTATGACGTAACGTCCTCGCTCTAGAGAGCTGTGCTCTCCCAACCTAACTGGTACGTATTCAACGCGCTGTCGATACTGGTCGCCATAAAGATCTTGGTCTTCTATATACTCATAGCGCTCATGTGGTGCATACTCGTAACTGGGAGCTTTGTGGTAGCGACTCTCTTTGCGCGACAACGGAGAGCGAACATGGTAGACCGCCTCGTGCCGAGGCTCTTCAATCGGAGTCCTAGCACGATAGTATGTCGTCTCGATTGGAGTTGGTTGCGGAGATTTGGAGCGACTGTGATAGCGCGATATCTGTACAGAATCATCTCTACTCCTCGGCTTCTGCACTCCATGATCGGCCACGTCTGGTCGATAAATGACTGCCGGTTGAGGGGGTTCGTACGGTGCATAGAGTGCAGGGGATCGCTCTTCCATTCTGCTCCCATTGAGCGGTACTTGCATGTGTGAAGATGAACGATATTCTCTGCCGTATTGAACACTGCTTATTGGTCGTTGAGGCGGATTTGGCTTATCATCTCTTGAAGCGAAGGAGCCCAAACGTAGATGATCGAAAGTTTCTTCGTTGTTCCGGTGAACCCGACTGATATTCTCACCCTCCCACATACGAGTATTGAAATTTTGGATGGCATGTTGCTGTCCGGGCCTACCCTGGGGTTCTTCAACCCATCGAGACATCGCTTGGACTGCCGATCCATTTCTTGATGGGACGGTGTCACTACCATGGCCTACATTTGCACCCCGACCTAGGCTATTCAAGAATTGATCTGCGGCCTTTATGGCTCCTTCGTTTGGTGATTGAGATCGTCTCTCGAGCTTCACAGGTAGTTCTTCCTTACCAGCTTCACTGACGTCAGCCATGTGCATATTCCTTTTGTCGGAATCTGCAGCGCCGTCATAACTTCTCATGTTTTCGTAGGCCTCTCGTATGGAACGAGCGACGTCCTGTTCCTCATGACGGCCTCCAGAACCGGAATCATGGGGCTCTGTGGTAGACGTGGAAGCCTGAAGGTGTTCTGGTCGCTCATAACTACGATCGCTCTGACTTTCGCTGAAAACTTTTTGATTTGATGCTGCATTGTAGAAACGTTCTTGGGGTTCTCCGTGACGGGGTGTCACGTATGGGGAACCGTGGCGACGACCATTCACAGGTGAGGGTCTAGTCGGGCCAAAATCGGTTTTGACAATCTTGCCAAGATAGGCAGGTCTGTGGGGGTCGTACTCATCTTCCCTAGGTGCCTCCGGTAGTGGTGTGTTTTGCGACAAGGGTCGAGAGGCGCTAAGTGGTCTATTGTATACTTGATCTACGATCCGGTCCCTGGCTCCTGGCAAAGGTTCAAGAAGGGATTCTGATGAGGCGTTTGGGATAGTTCTTGATCCAGTAACGTAGTCTCCTCTATATACGGGTAGTGGTCCAAGGTTACCAGCAACTCCTATTCTTGGCAAGGGAGATGGGAAGACTCCTGGGAGCGCCCACGCAATGAGGTCCAGCTTCGCATCATCCATACCTGGAGTATTGATCAAATTTGCAATCAATGGAGTTTCAGGAAGCTCTATCATTTCAAGCTTCCAGTCTAGTCTTGGGATTCCGTGAGGCGAAGGTACATTCGTAGGTGTATATGGGTTTTCGACGTGTATGTTCTTGAAGTGATTAAGTAGATGTGGTAGCGTAAAAAGCCTTCGCTCTCCAGTGCCAGCTCCAGTGTGGACGCACGTCTTGCAAGCCAGTCCATTGAGACTTCGGACAGGCCTCATTACAGAGCTATGATCAATGCCATCGATGAACATAGCTAGACTAGGCTCATTGGTAAATCGTGCAGCGAACCTCGAGGCTGTATGTTGGATGACAACGTAAATTCGGACACTTTGAGGAATGTCCTTGATTCCGGCTGTCGCAAACCACACATCACGAGCATGTTTTGCCATATCATCCATTTGAACCCTGTACAGGTCAGTAGCTTGAGGTGCGAAGTTTCGCCCAGGCTCAAGCGTATTCAAAGGCAAAAGTTGAATTGGGAAGCCGTTGGGGCGTGGAGTCTGGGTCCCTCCGTAGACGTTGACACCTAAATCCGGAACATGCACTCGTGCCACGGTCTGTACGGCGACATGGGAAACACTTGGACGAGTATTTGGATAAACTCGCCCCAAGAAAGGGGAACCATAAGTTTGACTGTTGGTAGTTGGTTGAAAGCTATTGTGAGCATTTTGCGAACCAGAGAAGCCTGCCGTATAACTCGAATTTTGCTGAATTGCCTGAGAAAAACTAGTATTCACAGGAGGAGGGAAATTTTGTGCAGGTGGAGGCCCATGTGCCAAGTCCTGCTGATGGCCTACGTGCGGTGGTTGGTAGAGCTCAGGGGATTGCTGCGTAGCACTGTACGCATGAAGAGCTGGTTGAGAATCCATGCCTTGCCCGTACCCTCCATATGGCATTATCGAAGGTTGGTCACCCATCGATGGACCTTGTGGAGAAGTGCCAGCTGGTGTCGGAACTTTGTAATAAGCGGCTTTGGCCACACTAGGATTGGAGTTGAACGGAGGGTGTTCAGGCCACTCAGCCCGCCAATGCACCACCACACTGCCCATACTTAGCGTGGTTGTATGCTTTGCGGCGTAATGTTGTATTACACCTTCAAAGCCATAAAATTTGAAGTTTCCGTCACATCCATTGCAAAGAAACAATTCCTTCTGAAAATGTTCAGTCAACGGCTTGATCTTTGTATCAAAGAGCCACTTCATGTTCTCCAATATCAACTTTCGAGTGGGGGGTCCACTGGGAGGGTCGCTTTTGATGGATTCGTCACCCGCGGCAGCGGCCTCATCCTCCTGGGCGATGTCTCCATAAAATCGTCGTCGAACATATAACAATACGTCCGCCGCAAATTTTGGGCATGTATCTTTAGTGATACCTTTGCCACCGGCCCACGCATAGTCAATTCTCTCATCAGCTATTGCGCTAATTCGGTTCCGGACAGGGCTCTGAAGATTATCCCACTCACGGTCGAAAGTTTCCTTGGTCTCTTTCAGCTGCGCTTCTTGCTGACGCCGCTGCTTATACTCGGCCTGAATGATCTGGCTCTGCTGGATCCGTTCCTGTTCCCTCCTCTCCGCATAAGGCCGTTGTGCAAGAAGACGAGGCTTCAGAACCTCCCAAGCTTGGTCCGTGAGGGGTTGCGAGATTTGAATGGCAGCCTGGAACGACTCCATATGGCCTAGAACGCCCGGAAGCAAGGGCGGTTCAAGGGATATGCAACGGCGCTCTATTTCTGCTCGTCGGGCTGCTTTGGCTTCGTTGACATCCCGGATATTACGTTCCGGTCGAGCTTGCTGAAATGCAACCTGGGGACGCTGTAAAATACTATCCGGAAACGGTGCAGCAGCTGTCCAAGGTGGCTGAAACGATGCTACTCGGAATAAATTAAATTACCGCGACTGAAGGAGATTTCGAACGTAGGACTAAGAGCTTACATGAGAAGTTGTGTGTGGAATATGGGGAGTCCATGGAAAGAGACGGAGCAGGGCTGCCATATTCACCATTATACTTTGTGGAAATTGGAATACTTTGAGGAGTCGATCTTTCAGATTGAATATCCCCTTTAGTACTCACGGCGCTTGGTACAGTGTTAGTGGGACCAGTGATGGCCAGAGCCTTTAGGTGAGGACGTTGATTGACTTTCTTCAGCCCTCCCTTAGCTTCCCATTGTTCCCAACGTATGGAATCATTGATCCGCTCCTTACCCTCTCCATCGAGGCCTTTGATCCATTCTTCGGCAGAAGCAGGTCCTAATTCCTTTACGTCGTCAAGTTGCCGCTTGATTTCCTTAATATGTGGCTTGTGGTAATGCTTTATCAGTTGCAGTGTCGGCGGAGGTGTATTGCCGCGAAGAACACTGTTGGTAATGAAATTGTTCGACGGTGATATCAATGCAAAAGGAAGTGCTGGTAACAGAAACGATGGAAAGCTAGACGAGAGAAGCAGGTTGACCTCCTGATTTCACAATTAGCTCGTAACTGTCGAGATATTTCTAGTGCGATTTAAATGGTGGGAGAAACCTTTTCAGAGCTGGTCTGTAAACATTGACCACAGCATCTAATACCAAAGGGCCAGATGACCCTTACGCCCTTGTCCCCGGGTCCAGAATTCCATGGATTATCTGAATTGGAATTGAAACTAAGAACCTTGTTCTCACCACAAACTTGACAGTTACGGCCGCGAAGGAGTCTCCACATATCTAGTTCCTGCAGGCCTCGGAGCGGTTTTGGCAGTCCCGGACAAAAGCGCTTCCTTGAAGCCACCCAAACGGACTGTGCACTCATCGGCTTCACCACGCCACGTGGGGAGGGCACCGGCTGGCTCTCGTTGGCTTTCTCTAAAGTAAGACATGCATTAAAAGCATGATTAACACGGAGCAGGCGCCCAAGCGAGACTGGTGGAACGAAACAGAAAATATACTGCCAAAGCTCAGCGGGCAAAACATACGATGGAGATGGAATTTCAAGCGTTCCTATAGGCGTAGCGTCATGTTCGTCGGTCTTGGATCGCTTGTTACTTGACCAATTATCCATGGGTGCTTCAAATCCATTACCGGAGAGATTGGGTTTCAAAGGGTGACGGCTACCAGCACTATTTGGATGAACCCCGGCATAGTCCCTGTCCAGAGAAAATGGCTTCCCTAGTACGTAGCTTGCAGGAGATTGGTCATGACCTCGCTTCCGTTTGTGGTATACATTCGGAGAATGTCCATTGTGTACCGCAGCTACGGAAGTGCTGCCTCCTCTAGATCTGGAGAGCGGCTCCTCTCTATCTCCTTCTATGGTGAGAGGGGTGTTTGATCGCCTTGACCCTACGGATTCGGACATTAGATCTTCCAACAATGATTGCGATGTCTGCCTCAGCGATAGTCCGTTCTGCACAGGATGTGACTGTGATTCGTTATTCGCTGGCTCCGAGTTTGAATAGAGGTCGGACGACGAAGTAGTACTGGCAGGCGAATCCATGGCTTGGATGTAGTCTCATAGCGGACCTCTGGAACTCGGAACTAAAGCACTTTGCAATGAGTAGCGGAGACCTCCTTGGCTTTTTCAAAAGCACTGGACCCTAACAAATCTAGGAAACACGAAACAGGAGTATATGCACTTATAGAAGAACAATATGTTGCTTCAGATGGTGGGGAATAACAGTTGCAGGGCAGGTTAGGACATTAACGGAACAAATAGCTTCGAGCGGACCGAGTCAAGATGGGCAGTCGAGATGGCAGTCGCAGAACGGGAGAAAGGCGTCAGTCTTCAGGGTGAAGAGCCCGGGTTCCCGATGATGTTGAGAAGTAAATGCGCTTGAGAGATGGATGATGGGAGGGGAGGTCAAGAGGGAAAGGATGGTAGAAATCCTTGTTTTCTTCTAGATCGAAGCTTGGATGGTGGAGAGAAATCAAATCTGAGGCGACCAATGGAAAGTATTCGGTTAAGCAATCTACTAGCGCCTCGTTCGCAGGGCTGACGGTGAATCCCGGCGACGGATCACGGAAAGGTCAAGGTACCTTACCTTACACAAACCACCTGCAGCTCACTACGACCTGTGCTTACAGTACTATTGACTCCCACCATTTTGCATTCTCTGTAATGGCACTTTGGGCTACTCTCATTACTCGTGTACCTTCTACATTACGACAACACTTTCATATTAGGTAGAGCACTGGATTCACAAAAAGGAAATGGCGACCTTGAACCTTTCAACCAATGGCCCGTCGATCACGAAAAGCTACCAGTCGGTTGTAGATGCTCCTACTCCTTCGGGGGCTGCCGCCAAGTCGCCAACATACGGTCAATGGGCCATCTTCTCGGTGTCTGCCCCTTTGGCAAATGCCTTTCAGCCGGACGCTGGAGGAAAGGAAAGCGTGTTGAAGGTCCAAAGCACTGGTGGTGAGTACCACTGAGCATTAGGGACAGAGAATTTCGAAGCTGATTGTTACGAGAGGGCGAACTCGTTGATCTGATCGACGAATTCTCCGATGGGAGAATTCAATTCGCGTTCGTCAAAGTGAAGGATCCGAACACCACTTTACCCAAGAACGCCCTCGTCGCATGGTGCGGCGAAGGGGTTCCAGAGCGTACCAAAGGCTATTTCACAAGCCATCTAGCAGCTGTGTCCAAAGTCCTTCATGTGAGTGGATGACTCATGCAGCTCAAGATAGCGCGAGGTCTAACATGTAGAAAGGGCTACCATGTTCAAGTGACGGCACGGTCAGACCGCGATCTTACGCCCGACGGCATAATACAGAAAGTATCAGATGCATCTGGCTCCAAATACTCTGGTGGTGCTCCCCCTTTGAACGCAGGTGGCCCGCCTCCTCCAGCCAACAAACCTGCCTTCACACCAACTCGAAGCACCGGCGGTGCTGGTGGCTTCAACCCTTTAGCAAACTCGCAAACTCGTGCGAGTGCACCGAGAGACGCGAACGTTGATGAGGATGGATGGGGTCGAGATGCGCCTCCAGTCACTCGGACACAACTAGAGAAAGTACAACCTGCTTACCAGCCTACCAAAGTAAATATGCGCGAGCTAAGCTCACAGAAACCCGAACCTCCAGGGTTTAATAGTAGCCGAGATAAGGACAGTACAGGCGATAGCAATGTTGTTAAAGGAGCATATCAGCCTGTAGGTAAAGTCGACATTGCTGCCTTACGAAAACAAGCGCAAGAGACTGGCAAAGCGAACGATGAGAGGCCGACAGTAGTAAAGGGGTCTTATGAGCCCGTGGGTAAGGTCGATATCGCAGCGATCAGAGCAAGAGCACAGAAACCTACAGAGGACACAAGCACGCCACCGAGCAGTATATCTCCTGCAGTTACCGGGACTTCCGCACGGAGTGACGATCGTGGTGATCACCAAAAGTCGCTATCAGATCGCTCCGCACCGTTCAATGCTTCCGAGCGCCTGACGTCGCTACCTAAACCCAAGGTGGCAAATCGCTTTGGATCTGGCAATGGTTTCTCAGGAACTAAAGCACCACTCCCAGGCAGTTTTGGTCTAGAATCACAAAAGCCGGTAGTTCCACCTCCTACTGGTGTAGGTAAGAACTTTGCGGACCAAGGCGGGAAAACCCCAGCGCAGCTATGGGCTGAAAAGAAGGCTCGTGAGCGAGGAATCAGCGGAGCGAATGACACCAGCTCCTCTCCAGCTTCTGGAACCCCTGCATCCCCTATGACAAGCCAGACGTCCGGGGAGTGGAAGAGTGGGTACGGGGGAAAGAGCTGGGCTCCTGTGCAGACTACCCCTACCGGCCATTCTTCAGGCAGCTTGGGACAGCAACGTACTGGTGATGGAGAAGAAGCCCAGCAAGAAGCCCCCAAGTCTCCCACTGGGGGCGTGGGCGCTATTCGAGATCGGTTCAAAGGGGCACCACCTATGGGCGCTGCAAATGTGGGTTTCAATCACACAGCACCCAGTCCACCGCCTCTCGACACATCAACCAAGCCTAATTCGGGTCGCGGCGTTCCAATGCCTGGCCTCCCAACCCGGCAACCACAGCCGCCTCGAGAAGAGGAAGAGGAGCAAGAGGCGCAAGAGGCGCCCAGATTGCCGTCTCCTCCACCACAGCCACCTCGAAGCCCTACACCTCCCACACCGCCGGGCATGGATTCGGGCTCTCCCATTCGTATTGCAATGCCAGTCGGTCGAGGACATGACGAAGTTGAAGATGCCCGAGAGGAGCAGTTTTCGCCTCCACCAGTTATGCCCATTCGCTCACTTGCACAAACAATCCCACATGAAGATGATCTCACCGAAGAGTCGTCAGGCCACGATCCTGCCCGCGCCGCTGGTGAAGCTGCTGCGGCCGCTTCATTCGGCGAGCACGCGGTTCAGTCTGCACATCCAGGAGCGCATGAAAGTGGAAAGCAGGCTTTAGTACAATATGATTACGAGAAAGCCGAAGATAACGAGTTAGAGCTGAAGGAAGGAGAGTACGTGGTCAATATCGAGATGGTCGACGACGATTGGTGGATGGGTCAGAATGCGCGGGGCGAGACTGGGCTATTCCCAAGCAACTATGTCGAGCTGGTCGAGGGAGAGGCTCACACTGAGGGACAGGCAGCACATGAGACTGCTGCTCCCAGTGCTCCAGAACCTAGCCAAGGTGCGACAGCTACAGCTCTATACGACTACGAGGCAGCAGAAGGGAACGAATTAAGTTTCCCAGAAGACGCCAAGATCACGAACGTGGTGAGTAAGAGATCTCCTATGACAGGGCCACTGTACGCTAACGAGCATCAACAGGAATTCCCAGATGATGATTGGTGGTCGGGTGAGTATGATGGACAGTCGGGACTTTTCCCTGCCAACTATGTTCGGCTGAACGAGTAAAAGTGAGAAACACAACGTGCTGGCTGTTGGCGACATTCCGTGCTTCAACTGTTAGCCGCAATGTACAGTGATGTGAAGTCTGGGCAGATGACCAGAATGCAATCAGCGGCCTGTCATCGATACTCGGTCCTCATATGTCGGAATTTACTGTTACACGTACCGTAGGTAGATCGCCTCCGTTGAATTGTATGTCCTGCTTGTCTCTCCAATGTTCCATCAGCTGGGCTGTAACCAATCTTCCTTCCATCCCGCAATATTGATAAGACAAGACCACAACAACCTCCCAAAACCCTCTCCCGGTAGCGTTTAATTTGTTCCTTCCCACTTTTCTGTTACTCGTCTACTACATAAAGTATAAGAAACTCGTACACCCGTTTTTAGCGTCATCATCGCCGCACCACTATCATAACCTAGACTCCACTACATACTACCTGTACCTTCTCACCATTCGAGTGTCCTCAAAAACTGCTTCCATCTGTACCTGAAGCCTAGACCCTCGGTTCGCAGTATCTCTAGATGATGCCTGTGAATAGGGGCAAATTCGACTTCGAGACACGGCGATAAGGTCCTCACAGCCGCCACCGCCTAATGCGTAGCTGTATGCCATCTGCTGACGAGGGGCTAGATCGATGCTGTGATTCGAAACTTGAGGGAATCTTTTACTGTACAGCAAATATTACGACCACTGTCAAGGTCTATTAATTGCATCGGAATGAGCGTTAGGAGATGGAGTAAGGATTTCAACGCAAACTCTGCGAGGAATTATGGAGCGAATTGAGATACGGGATAATATTGTTTGATCAGCTCAGATTATGCCTGCACTTTGGCCACCTTATACGGCAATCGAAAGCTTCTTCTGCGTGTAGGGAATGAGAAAGTACAGGCTAGAGTTATGAAAGAGTAGAAATGGAGGGAGATTTGCGTCAACTTATCCTGTTGTGGTTGATGAAGTGCGGCAGGTGAATTGTGGGATTCAGATCCAATGCTACAATATTCCTTCGGCCCTCCGGACCAAAAGCGGCGAACAAATACCATCCGATAATCGTCTTACTATCGTGGTTTCAGAAGAGCTAACCAACCTGCTGCCAAACCCTTTCTCGCCCTCATATGTTGGGGTGATAGCCATACCGTATTTATAAGGCATGGTTTCTCCTGCAATCAAAGCCTTGTGGATGACTGTATCATGTTTTGCAAATCCCACTCGCTCAAAATTGCAAGCACAGATCGCCCTTACATTTCCTGGAGTATGAGCTGGTAAAATCATAGCGCCCTCGCCTCTTGTGGTCCTCAAGGACATGGCCAGCTTCGTTGATGACGCTAGTAATTAGGGTAGCGCTTTTGCGATCGACGCCATGCTGTTTAGCTTTATCTGGGTGCCATGTCTGAACAAGTGCACGGCGACGGGCACGGATAGCTTTAGTGGAGGCGTCAAATTCAACACCGAGAGTTTTGTAGAGATCAGGGTACGCGAGCCAGGAGAACGCATTGGGAGGGTAGCGATGACAATAAGTAGCTAGATGTGTCAGAATAAGCAGCCCGAGAAAACCCACTAAGGGGTTGACACAGAAATTGCGTTTATACCGTTGGAGCTGACCGGATCTATGAGATCCGCCACACAGTTCCACAGGCACTCTGATTTTGCAGTGTAGGAGCTCATGGATTCAATACTCGGAAGTATTGTTGTTATAACAAAAATGCCGACCAGCAAATAGAAGGAATAGCTTAGAATCTTGCCGAAGTATGTAGATATGGTTTTGGGAAGTCCTTTCGAAGGCACGACAGCGGTAGGACGCCGAGTATTTGACGAAAAGGAAATGGATTCGACGCCGATCTCTTTCGAACGGTCAACGGGCTGCTCTTTGCGTTGAAGCCCGGCATCTGCCTCTTTAAGACGATCAACTAGTATCTGTTTGCTTTGAAGTCCGAGAAGCCCGACGTCGACCTCTATTAAACGATCAACCAGTTGCTCTTTACTTTCGAGGTCGGCGTCGGCGTTTCTCAAACGACAGACCAGTTGCTCTTTGCTCTTGAGTCCGGCATATGGGATGCTTCTACGTCGAAGACGTGCTTGAAGCTGTACCTTCGTGAGCTCATTGTATATAGTTTTCATGAGCGCGTGAAGAGCTCGAGCTATGAAACTGGAAGGAACGATAGAATCAGAGCTTTGTTCACTATTAACGTGTAACATTTCCGCTGTACCCACGTTTGCAGACCTGCGTGCCGGAGTGGCATGAGTGTCTTCTTTGTTTGCATCTCTGCAAACGGCCATGGGATAAGAGCGAGCCTTATAAGGAAGCAGGAATAGAAGTCGACATGAGCGTAATCTGGCTTACCAGATTTCGATATTCACATATCTATCAGGTAACAACCGTTAAGGAAACAGATATCGAAAGACTATAAGAGAACGTGACTTCAGGCCTATCTTACTCCGTGCACGCTCGTTGCACATCGAGCGATTCCGAAGCTTAACAACCAGCCATCCTATACCTAAGCTCATAATCTGGAAGTCGGACTTTCTTTCTCTAGTCCTGTCATCATTGTTGCGAACGAAAGGTCTCGATTAGTGCTCATAACGTTGGGCCACTCGTTGGCTATTCGCTGTCTACTCCTTCATCGATCTGGAACCGTGCAAGTTCAATTATGTCACAGCTATCGAAAGGCATGTTGCCAACATTGAAGGTGTCAGTAAACTATCTGGATTGGCACAAGCATAGAAGATCTGTGCAGAAACTGTGAATGGCAAATGACACTAGGGAGTCAGTCACAGGATTCGTTGTTGCAGCTCGATGGACACCGTTCGCAAGCTTGTAGTAAATCTTCCATTTCAAGTAACAGTCTGCGAGAGACCATTGACATGCATTTGAAATGTAGTCGATGTTACGGCGTAATTGCTGCCTGATCAAGTAATCTACAGGGCCAATGAGGAGATATTGAGGATACCTATCACATGCTGCGCAGCGCAGGCGTAAATCGTAGACCGGAGAAATCCGGGTCTAGGAAGTCAAAACAAGCAGAGAGAGGAAAAGAAGGTTGCGGCTTTACTCTAGTTTGACTTATCCTGTCGTTCGCCCTGATCCAGGTCTACATCTCTGATTGTTCAGCGGGCGAATCAGCCTGTGACGTTGCGCGTGTGACGCGAAGCTGGTCTTCTTCTCCATAATCCGAAGTTGGTATCTTTCGTTTGACCAGCTACAATGGCTGCTCTGGGCGAGGACCTCCTCGGTACCGTCAACAAACTCCAGGACCTGGTGTTTAACACTATTGGCAATGATTCTCTGGACCTTCCCCAAATTGTATGCCCCCCTCATGGCTCTCCCATCTCTGTGCATTCGGAGCATTGTAGCTGACCGAGTCCTAGGTCGTGGTAGGGTCGCAATCTTCTGGAAAGTCGTCAGTGCTAGAGAACATCGTTGGCAGAGATTTCCTGCCCCGGGGAAGCGGCATAGTGACGAGACGACCCTTGATCCTACAACTCATCAATGTCCCCTCCGAGCGAGATGACAAACCGGACAGTGATGAGGTTCATGTGCCGCACACGGCGGCAAGCGTGGCTGGGCAAGGGGAGTGGGCAGAGTTCAATCATCTCAGTGGACGGCAATTTCGAGACTTTGCGGAGGTCAAGAGAGAGATTGAAAATGAGACGGCTAGGATAGCAGGGAGCAACAAGGGTATCAACAGACAGCCCATCAATCTCAAGATTTATTCGCCGCATGTTCTCAGCTTGACGTTGGTCGATCTTCCCGGTTTAACAAAGGTGCCTATAGGAGACCAGCCAGGTGATATCGAGAAGCAAACCAGAAATCTGATATCCGAGTATATTGCAAAACCAAACAGTATCATCCTGGCAGTATCACCAGCGAATGTTGACATCGTCAATTCGGAAGCACTGAAACTGGCCCGGCATGTCGATCCAATGGGGCGGCGGACAATAGGCGTGCTCACCAAGATCGATCTTATGGATCATGGAACGAACGCCTTGGACATTCTCTCTGGCCGCGTGTACCCCCTCAAACTTGGCTTCATTGGCGTTGTGAACCGATCACAACAGGATATTCAGGGAAACAAGGCACTGGCGGATGCCCTTAAATCGGAAGCGGACTTCTTCAAACACAACCCTGCTTATCGAAATATGGCCACTAGATGCGGAACCCAATTCCTCGCGAAGACTCTCAATACTACACTCATGTCCCACATTCGAGATCGATTGCCAGATATCAAAGCCAGGTTAAATACTTTGATGGGCCAAACTCAGCAAGAGCTTGCCAGTTATGGTAACATGCAATTCAGTGGAAAGGAGCATCGTGGATCTCTGATACTACAACTAATGACTCGTTTCGCCTCATCTTTTATTGCATCAATAGACGGAACCTCCACGGAGATATCAACGAAAGAGTTGTGTGGTGGAGCAAGAATTTACTACATTTTCAATTCCGTATTCGGCAATTCTCTAGAAACAATCGACCCTACTACAAATCTTTCAGTCCTCGACATCCGAACAGCCATACGCAATTCCACGGGTCCACGGCCCAGTCTCTTTGTGCCCGAATTAGCCTTTGACCTACTCGTTAAACCCCAGATTAAGATGCTGGAGGTACCAAGTCAGCGCTGCGTTGAACTGGTGTACGAAGAACTTATCAAGATCTGCCACACTTGTGGCTCGACCGAACTCTCCCGGTTTCCCCGACTCCAAGCCAAACTTATCGAGGTCGTCTCGGACCTCCTCCGAGAACGGCTAGGTCCCTCGTCAAGCTACGTCGAATCCCTCATTTCCATCCAACGCGCATACATAAACACCAACCATCCCAACTTCCTGGGCGCCGCAGCCGCGATGTCCTCCGTCATCCAAAACAAGCAAGAAAAAGAGAGAAAAGCGGCCGTGGCCGAGGAGCGGAAGAAGCGAGAACGACGGCGGATGAAGGAGCTTTCCGGTGGTGCCAACGGCACGGAAACCCCTGAAGACGATGAAGAAGCCCAGGAAGAGAACAAAACTGTCACGGGTCTCCCCGTCCGTGGCCGCGTATCAAAAGCTACAAGAGGGATGTCCCCTGCCATTGCCCGTCATCACGAAAATGGGTATGCCCCGGTCAACGGACAACGCTCCAGCTCGCCAACTAACTCCCACTTTGGTGGAAACCAAGCGCCTGGAAACACCAAAGACTCCTTCCTCAACTACTTCTTCGGCAAAGATGGCAGTATCCCCTCGGTTGGAGGCTTCAACTCCAGCAACGCAGTTGGCGGCACAGCAGCAGCAGCAGCAATGGGAAACAGACACGTTAGTCACAATTCCGAGCCGAGCTTTAGTCAGAGTATAAGGCGCGGGGAAAACAGACTCACGGAGCGTGAGCGGCCTTCGCCCCTGCAAACGCAGTACAGCCAGGATGACTACTCGAATAGGGATTACGAGTATGACTCACAATTTGTAAGTCGCCCTACCTCCCAGCATCGAACCCCCCTCCAGAACCCACTCGAAACTAATCCCCAACCCCCCAGCCTCCTTCCTCAGATTTCGACACCCCTCCGGACCTCACTGATCGCGAAGCCCTCGAAACCGAACTCATCCGCCGCCTCATCTCCTCCTACTTCAACATTGTCCGCGAAACCATCGCCGATCAAGTCCCCAAGGCTGTCATGCACTTGCTCGTCAACCACAGCAAGGACGTTGTGCAGAATAGGCTAGTATCGGAGTTGTACAGAGAAGATCTGTTTGGCGATTTATTGTATGAGGATGATGGGATTAAAGCGGAGAGAGAGAAGTGCGAGAAACTGTTGGCTACGTACAGGGAGGCAGCGAGAATTGTTGGGGAGGTTTTATAGGGGTTAATCGAAGGGGAAGGGAGAGGGGAGGAGAGACGGGGAGGGAGAGAAGGGATGGAGGTGGCAAAGCGGAAGGGGGGACAGACGAGGCTGTATTTATAGGTCTCGGCTTGCTGTGGGCTTGCAGTAGGCCAAAACCACTTGTTACCTCACTTACCGAGGCCGCCGCTACAGAGTCTGTGTATTGTAGCAAGGATTCGACTCACCCCCTTTTTGTCCTGCTTGATGTAGTTGATATGCGGAAGAAGGGGCAGTTGATAGCTCTTGAATAGCATGTCTCCGGTATGTATCGACGGTTTTTTTGGAGATCTGGAGCGGTTAATTTCGACTCTCAGGACGTCCGTACATGTGCATTTCTCGAACATAGGATTAATTAGACTCTGTAGTGACAAAGACGCCGTTGCGATGTGTACATGAGGCTCATTACCTTTTCCCATGTGCTGTGATATTTCAGTGGGATTTCCTCCTTCCTGCGTTCTTGTGCCCTATCCGCAACGTGCGTCAGGTCTTGATGTCTTCTTACTCTCACGGCCTTGTGTCCTTTGCCAGTTGGAAGTCTGTTCTTGTCACCGTCCGTCGAATGATCGATATAGAAGTTCTCCATTTTTCATCGCTTTGTCAGTACTTTGACCGATTTCTAGTCATGGATTATGATCATCCGAAGAACAAAAAATAAAAGACACGAAAATTATTTTCAGGCTCTTATCAGTTTAGCCTGATGAGCTGTAATGCTACATTTTCCTAGTTCTAGTAGTCTTCCCGATCCTCTGCCCCTCCCAAGCCCAAACTCCAGCGCTGCCAAATACTACTACCGACCCGGCCACCACGCCCGGCGGTAGATGGTTGCCAAATAACCATATACTCGCAAAGAGACTGACAAGTTTCCGCACGTTCAAGACGATGGTGACGCCGAGTGCGGACGTCCTTGCCCCAAGCAGATTTACCCCCCTTATGCAGGCATATTGGGTTAGGGCGTTGAGGGTCAGGGTGATGATATGTTTTGGTATCCCAGGAAAGGGGAGGGGGAGGAGGGGTTTGAGGAGTATGGGGGGGAGTTGGGGGCGGGTAGAAGTTTTGTTTGATGATGTGCTGAGCGATAGTTGGCTATAGGAAGGTGACAGTTGTATGGGCGCAGAGTCAAGTAACTGTCCGAGTTGGCCAGCTAAAGAGGGGAAGAAAGGCAGAAAGAGCGGTAACGAGAGAAAGTGGCTGTAGAAGAGGTTTTCGTGCCAGTAAGTGCCGTAGGCTGCGTAGGTGAGTTGGGTGTAGAGGCCCATTATGGCGGAGAGGATTTGGGCCAAAAGAAGAATGAGAAAGCCGGTGAGGAAGGACGGGGTAGAGGCCGAGGATGTGGAAGAAGTATTTTTGCCCTGTATTAAGTGGTGAGAAAGACTTTTGCGATTGTTGACGTCTAGTGACGGGGATAATCTGATGGTACCTTCGACCGTGCATCCGCCATTGCAGCCACAATAATCCCCAGTGTAAGCAACCCCACACTAAACACCTGCATCCTCGTATACCTTTTCCCCCAGATAAACCCCACGAGCATGGTGGTGACGCTCCCACCACTACGCAGGATGATGTGCACAGGCACAGAGATAGCGTAGCTGAAAGCGAAATTGTTGAGAAGGTTGACAGTGAAGAAAAGAATGATGTTAGGGAGCCAGCGCGCGAGGGCAATGGCGCGGGGTTTGAGGAAGAAGGGGGGGTGGGCGGCGGAGAAGTGGGCGGGAAAAGTGAAGAGGGCGGTAAGGAGGAATTGGATGAAGGTTATGAGGAGGCCTGGGGATGTTAGTTGCATCGTATGGACTGTCCAAAAAGAGCTGGTTGTAGTGTACCACTTTGAGGTTCTTCTCTGCGTACACATTGTCAGCAAGATCAAGGAAGCCGAGGACGTGCTTCCATGACTCACTTTACAATCATCTCTAAAGCAAAGACCTAGGGCACGGTCTATCAGCGTCGTAATGATCGAGTCAAGAGATCGAGAAACTAGCATTCGAGCAACAGCCTCCAAAAATCAAACCCATGGTCAATGCCCAGCTCAGCATGGCAGGTAGCATCGCCTGTATCATGACCCCTATGGCGGCAATTGCTCTGGCCCACGAATAGCGACCGTCGGTGTCGTAGTCGGGCTCAGCCTTCTCCAGCGAAGGAGCTGCATTGATCTGCTTGACTCCCGGGGGCGGCGGGCTTTTTGGCGACGGGCTCACAGCAGCTTGTCGCCGGCGTGGACCATTCGCGGAAGCCATGATGGTGCGGTTGTAGCGATATATGAAACGACAATGGGGGCTTTCGAGTTGTCTTTACATCGTCTCACTCCTTGGAGGTTGTTACAACGTTCGATGCACTTCTAACAAATCCAGCTAATCTGATCTGATACTGTAGATCTACTCAGGGCTTCCAGGGTTTCGGACGGAAGATCCCGGTTAGCCCTGATAGGGCTGCCGCCGTCTTAAAACAACATCAATGGGTTAATGCACTTCAGTCCATATTCACAGCATGGAGAGTGATCGTATGTCGAGCATGGCAACAGAGGACCTTGTAATCATCTACGGTTTGTCTGAGTCTACCCACGCTACGCCAGACTATGCCCATCCGCCATCTTCACCCACTACCCATCGTTCAACTATGAGCTCGTAAGACGCGTTAATAAGAGTCTTGGAGTCTCGTCTCTTCATCGTCGTTTCCCGGCTGCACTCGTTCCATTTCATAACCGAGGCTCGATTCTTAGTCCTGAGACTGTTCGTGCCTATCATATCGATGTTCAGCGGATCATCCGCAAAAGGATGTCGGCATTGCATGCAAGGTTGAAAACTTCACCGCAAGCACATAATAGCAGATCGAACAGAATCGAAAGCAGTGTTGCTTACAATGCCGAAAAAACAAAGAGCTGCAGTCCGTGGTGTTAACATTCGGCTCATTAAAAGAGAGCAAGAGAAAAACATACATTGTTCGTCGCCGCGATCGCTATGCTGTCCTCGAATGGATGCCAGCTCATATGCAAAATCTTCTTGTTGAAATCTATCTGATCCGCGTCGGTCTCCTTTCTCATTCTCCCGCCTTGAGCTCCGGCCCCTGAAGCTGGACTTCCTGCCCTCGAGTTACCCTTCTTGCTGGCCGGTCCGTTGGTAGGACTTGTCCCGGAATTAATCGGTGTTGGAACGCCAACCTTCTTGGCCTTGAAAGCTGACTTATCGGCTTGCAGGACAACTTCCATCTCCTTGTCTGGATCCGAAGGGTAAATCATGAAGTTATTGTTGTAGCTACCAGTCATGACATTCTTGGCATCACCAGAAAACACGACTTCGAATTTGTCGAAGATGCTATCATTCTCATACGTATCACAGAGCCGTGGTCTCAGATGCTCATGGATAGGAATAGTCTTCACAGGCGTGCGTTCCATGTTGACATCCCATATCTTGACTGTTAGGTAGTCGCGAGAGAGGATGTATCGGCCGTCGTGTGAAAATCGCACATCAGAGATCGAGGAAATGATCTCGGAGAAGAACGAACGAGACGAAGGGTCTTCTTCTTGCTCAAACTCTGAAGCAGAGCACGTTAACATTTAACAGCATGAGCAAAGTAGGAAAACTTACGTTTGGCATGGTGATCGCACAGAGCACTCTCTCTCATATCTGCAAGCTTAATGGTGCCTTTCGAACTCGCATACATAAACCAATTACAGCTCTGCGGGTGAAATTCTGCGGCGGTGATCACCTCAGTCAGTTCTTCCATGTTTGCGGGTTTGATGTCAACGATGTTGAAGCTCTGGTCTTGTATATTAAGATTCCATAGGTTTATGCGTAGATCATCACTGCTAATAAAGGTCTCTCCATCACTGTTGACGGAAATGCTGTTTATGTGATAAGCGTGGGCGTTTGCGTATGTACGACGGGGCACGGCGGCAACAACAGTATCATGATGGGTCAGGCGAGGAAGCTTAAGAGACGCGGCATTCCGAAAAGAGACGTTGGGGTTGGGTCGTGGAGGACCGCCGCCGCCGCCAACCGCGCCTCCTGGCGTGAGATCATGGGAGAGGTTGTTCTCCGCCACCACTTTCAGCGACTTCTCAAAGACTTTCCATAGTTTTATCGTCTTGTCGTTTGTGGAGAGTAAATAGTGAGACGCATTCTGCCTTCGACACCACTTGATCTTGTTGATCTTCTCTTCTATCTCCAACGACTTGAGGTAGTCAAATTCGGGTTCATGGGACTGGAACTCGGTGTGGAACTTGTATTCGCAGGTTTTTTTCTACTGAGCGTCAAACTTGCAGAGGACATAGAGAGCAGAGCCATATTATATCATGGAAGTAGCTTCGCCTAGTTGAGACATGCTACTCACTGTTTCGTTTCTCTCGAATAGTACAACCCTTCCTCCTTTGTCGCCTGTCGCCAGGTAGTTACCTGTATGGTCAAATTCTACTGTGGAAATTATATCCGCTGTGATCGCAGGAGTTTGTCAGTGGATGCGCACCGTTATGGAAATCCGCATCTCGTCTGATGTTCACTGACCTTCTGTGATATCCTCAACGTCTCCCTTGTCTCCAAAACATCTGGATTTAGATTTTAGCCAGTGGCCCAACTCCGAATCCCAGGCCTCTTTGTTGGCCAGCTCATCCATGCTTGTGTGTGAGAAAGGGCGTAAAAAGAAGGAGCACTATATTGGGGGAGCGTCGGAATTGAAGGAACAACGTGCCGGAACAACACCGGCCTTTTGCGACCATGCTTCACATATCAATACATGGTGAATGAAGAAACACTTACTGTGTAAACTTCCACGTAGGAGAGCCAGGCTCTTCGGCCACCATCTTCCCAGAACCTCCTCAGTAGCTGCAGAACCCTTCAAAGGATGTCTGAAACACAACAGAAGCTGTGGAGACCTTTCTCAGATCTTCTTGATTGCTTGACCCAATGTCTCCCAGCTACCACTATAACTCTTCCTACGCCAGCTCTTAATAAGTGTCCTAATAGCCGTTGCCGACGAAATGGATGGCGTGGGGAGACCTTTGATAGCTTCGGCGCGTTTGTCGTTGTAGCGTTAAGCCTTGCTCTTCCGCGTCAAGCTTCCTACACAATAACGACGCTCTGTCGTGCAGTCTGACATTCCCCCAAGCGATGTTCGTGTTAATTGTGTGTATGACGAGGTTGCAAGCAGATACTGGGGTCTAGATTAGTGTTCTAGTTGTAACGAAGATGCCAAGACCAGGTTGTGGCTTAGCCGGCCTTGCAGAGCCGCCAAAACTGCGTCACCAGAACGAGTTATCGTCATATGCGAAACCTGTATCGTTTTTTTTGAATTTACCGAGAGCCCCATCAAAATTAGTGACAAGTGCAAAATAAGAACCAGATTTGTAAAATCAACCCCACTGCCCCCCCGATGCTTCATATGTAGTATATTCAATGCAGTATATCCAGTGCCTCTTATGTGGCCTACCCAGTGCTTCATATGTGACCTATCCAGTGCTCCATATGTGACCTATCCAGTGCTCCATATGTGGCCTACCCAGTGCTTCATATGTGACCTACTCAGTGCTTCATATGTGACCTATCCAGTGCTCCATATGTAGTATATTCAGTGCCTCATATGTGACCTATCCAGTGCTTCATATGTAGTATATTCAGTGCCTCATATGTGACCTATTCAGTGCTTCATATGTGGCCTATCCAGTGCTTCATATGTAGTATATTCAGCGCTTCATATGTGGCCTACCCAGTGCTTCATATGTGACCTATTCAGTGCTTCATATGTGACCTACCCAGTGCTTCATATGTAGTATATTCAGTGCTTCATATGTGACCTACCCAGTGCTTCATATGTGCTCTATTCAGTGCTTCATATGTAGTATATTCAGTGCCCCATATGTGGCCTACTCAGTGCTTCATATGTGACCTATCTAGTGTCTCTTATGCGACTTACTGAATAGATCGTATATACTACATATGAAGCACTGAATGTACTACATATGAAGCATTGAATATACTACATATGAAGCATCGGATAAGTCACATATGAGGCACTGAACGGGTCACATATGAAGCACTGAATAGATCGCATATGAAGCACTAGGTAGATCACATATGAAGCACTGAATATACTACATATGAAGCACTGAATAGGTCACATATGAAGCACTGAATATACTACATATGAAGCACTGAATAGGCCACATATGAAGCACTGAATAGGCCACATATGAGGCACTGAATATACTACATATGGAGCACTGGATAGGCCACATATGAAGCACTGAATAGATCACATATAAAGCACTAGATGGGCCACATATGGGGCACTGGATATACTACATATGAAGCATTGAATATACTACATATGAAGCTTTTGGTAGGCCACTTAAGAGGCACTGAATAGGCCGCATATGAAGCACTAGATAGATCACATATGGGGCACTGGGTATACTACATATGAAGCATTGAATATACTACATATGAAGCACTGAGGGGGCAGTGGGGTTGATTCTACAAATCTGGTTCTTATTTTGCACTTTTTGAAGATTCGCTAATTTTCATGGGGCTCTCGGCAAATTCCAAAAAAACGATACAGGTTTCGCATATGACGATAATCCCCATTCGATTCCTCCACCACCTGCTATTTCACCATCTCATCAATCGACCAACCTCGAAGGACCGTTCATTAAAGCCACAAGACAGCCGAATACAACTACGCTCCGAAAATTTACAGTCACGCTTACTCCGAAATGAAAATTGCTATTGAGCATAGCCAAAAGGGGTCTGGATATCTTCAATATTTGGTCCTGGAGATAACCCATGCAACCGTTGGTCCTGCTATCTCGGATCATATCTGCACCTGAGAGAATCTCATCAGGATCACTGTTACACCCTGATCGTTGTCAATTTTCTCATTTTTCATATCATCACTGCGACTATAATCCCCGTTATCTAGCGCGCCACTTTCTACCTCAGTGTTCTTTTCAAGCCTCGTGATCCTATTGGAAGTGTATCAGCTATAGCTTGATTAAGATGAGCCCACAGCAAAGCAAGGACACCTCCAGATCGGCTGCTTCTCAAGCTGACGTTACACCCGGAGCACAGCAAGGGTTTGTAGGATCAGTAGCCAGACGTATCCAAGCGTCTGCTTCTGGCTTAGTACGCGAGTCTATTCTGAACCCTTCCGCAAGCTCTATTACTGGGAGCTTGGCTTCCTCTACCGCAAATGCAAGTAAAGGAGGCTCAGGGTCGAGCTCGGCTGGTCCTTCGCAAACTACGCTCTCATCAATATCCGCAGATGCACAACCTTCATCGGTTCATAATTCTCCAGACTCTACGAGGGAATCAACTGAGTGGGAATCTTTTCGTTCGCAGCCCAGGCACGAGAAGAGTAATGATACCGTTGATAAAACTCGTTTTGAGGATTTCATGTCCCAAAACTCCGGGCTTAGTCTTTCCGAAACACCTCAATGGCCAGAGATAGGGGGGAATGTTAGAGACATTGAGGAGAAACCGGTATTGCGCTCTCATTTATCCAGGAATAGCGTTCCATCGGGTAAGGCTCTTCAACCTGATATTTCTGGCCACACTGCATCAAAGACCACAGGGCTTACTGATAGCGACACCGATGGCGCCGCCGTCGTAGCTTTGCTGTCAGATCCAAATCTCTGTAAAGATGAGGACCCAATCGACTCTTCGATTTTTGAGATGAAAAACAATTCCAATGTTCAGCCAAAGATCCTAGAAGTGGATGGGCAGGCAGCGACGCCATTCAATCAGGTGTCGGCAATTAATCCCTTGGACTTGTTGCCTGATTTCAAGGGCCCCCAAAATGATTTCAGTACAACCCGACCTGCCAATCTATCCGCTGCGACATCGGATTTATCGGAAGGCTACATGTATGACAAAAACCAGTTGCAATTACATCATGGTGACCTTCAACCTTGGCTAGATATGTTGAACAAGTATCAAGACGAGGTCTGGGGAGATATGCTACTCTTGGTGCAGGAAGCCCGTGAAGAGGCTAAAGCCGCAAAAGAATATATTCCTGAAGACCAGCCTGCCACCAGACGGTTGAGAATGCTGCTAAAACATCTAACGTGATCGGTAACCAAGGAGGCCGATCCACTATCGTGGTACCCTCATATGACTTCGGGTTGTACTTCAGAGTAGACGAATAGAGTAGTCTTGATCCAGTGTCTACCCATTCCACGGCGGCGAAGCAGTCTGCCTTGAAGACTATAAAGGCCAAATTCGAAGAAATAACACAGAAAGTCCTGAGAAGTTGGCGGCCTGGTCACCGTGAAACACATCAAACTGAACGCACTGTACACGATCTTCCTCAGAAGAGCGATGATCATCAAATAGAAGGACGACTAATAGTAAGACTTGATTCTGGGGGAAGCAAGCTGCGGTAACGCGTTGTTGAACTTATTACCATATTTCGATGTCATATATTGACTATGCTTCAGCTAAACGGTACGTAGCAATATTGGATACTGGGTTACAAACACTTATCAAAACTCATAACAAGGCGCTTGGAGTTACGGAGGACCATTTCTTCAGTCACACGAGCTGCACCGAGCACTGCCGTGCCTGATGCCAGAGACGATATTGGTCGGAGTCGCAATCTATGTCGCTCGAGGAAACGGTCCATGGGTTTACGGGATTTATCTTCTACACTGTCGTATCCATAGGGCGCAAGGCAGCAAGGCCTGAGTTCTACAGACCACGTATTGAAGCCAAAGATAAACTCAATCCAAGGATACTTAGACTCTCCGGGCCGTACATTAATGATTATCCACGAAAGGCAATATGCGCGTCTCCTTTGTCATAGATTTTGGCGAGTATTAAGACTTTTGTGATGTCACTCTTATATAGTAATCTAGTGTGAATTCTCCCATTCCTTCATAACTTTCAGGGATCTCTCGAAAGTCCACATCGTGATTGCACTCGCCGGTGCCGACTTCACCAAACCAATGCCTAATCCTCTATACAAGCCTTTCCAGCCCTCTTTGACGGCAATGGCTTTCCCTGTGACCCAGACGCCTTTCCCATATATTGGAACCTTGCCCCCAGCAAACGACGCCCTTCTTGGCCCCTGTACCTGCAGCCGTTTCCGAATCAGATCTAGTGGGAAGACTCCAGTTTTTGCACACACACCTGCAAGCACACCAGCAGTGGCATCGCCAGAGCCGAATGGAAGGGAGAGACTCGCCAGCGGCGGACGAAGCGTCTCATAAGCACTGAAGAAAAGTCCCATGTAGGGCAAGATCTGCCCCACCCCGGCTCCCACTCCCTGAAAGAAGCCTTTCACACCCTCCTCCCGAACAATATCACGGAGACTACTTCGCAAACTTGTATAAACTTTATCTGTGCCCTGAGCGGCGAATCGCGTGCGTAGGAGATCCAATGGGTAGGTTAGGGTTGTTGCGGCTGCGCCTGAGAGAGCGCCAGAGATGAAGGATTCGGCAAGCGCTGGGAGAGAGCATGGCTCTAATGACTGGCTGATCAGTCGGTAGGCGGAGAACTGAATGGAGCCGTAGGCTACGTAAAGCAGCTCGGCAGGAACATTGCCTTTCCAGAAGGCCTGAGTAAGACACAGTATCAATAAATGTTGCTCAGTTAAGTCTTAATAACATACCTTAATGCCTTCATTACGGAGGATAGACTTGAATGTGCCTGTAGTGCCCCTATCCGCTCTACTGGTTTTTCGACAGACAGGGTCTGATAGAGAGTAAATTTGAAGTTGCATTCGTATCTTCAGCACGTCCAGAGGAGCTATGCAAAATCTTCATGCCAGTGAGCCTTTTAAAAAATGTTGTTTCCTCTGGAGGATGCGTACCTTGACACGAGCCCGGCAACAGCTCCTGCAATCATTACCTGCTGTTTCGAACCCTACATCATATATTGGTATTGAGACCTGAGAAGAACTCTCACGGAACCAGACCTCATCTTTGAGATGCTCCCCACCTCCAGACATTCACCTAACATCCCCCCAGTTGCTCATGGTATTCAGGGTTCAGTTGCAACAATTCGCAAAAGTTGTAGTTGTTATAAACCACTAGAGGCCCATCGGGCGCCTGTCGGAAACGCGGAAGGTTTGCCGAAGAATCAACCCCCTTTGCTCCTCGAATAGAATACTAGTACTACCGAGACATGCATTCCATGACTTCTCTCCCTCACCAACCCCATGGTATTCTAGGCCAGTCTCCAAGCCCTAGTCAATGGCTTCCCGGACAACCTCATGTTTCCGCGGATTGCAAATCATCAGACCGAGACACCAAGTACTCCATACTCAGACCTCCCAGCGTCTCCCAGCGTTCAATAAATTTCGGAAACTGCGTCCAACTCCTCAACAGGTCATAATCAGTAATAAAGGCAGAACATACGCGTTCAATGAGATCTCTTTAAGAGACTCTTGTCCCTGTGCTCGCTGTGTTGATCCATCCACAAGTCAAAAACTCTTCGATACCGCTAGCATACCATTCACGCTGAAAGTCACACAATCAGAAATTCAGTCAGATGGAAGTCTTCATGTAATATGGAAAAATGACATCCCCGGATACGAAGATCACACGAGCGTTTACCCCCCAACCTTTTTCTTGTGGAATCCTGGGCTTGGATCCCGTTTGACAACTACGCAAGAAGTTCTGCCACGGAGAAAATGGAACCGAGATTTCATTACACAGAACAGTGACCCTGTTGATTATGCCTCATACATGTCGTCGCCAGCTACGCTGCATCGAGCTCTTGGTCATTTGCAGCATTACGGCTTGCTCTTTCTCTCCTCTGTTCCGTCTGATCCTGGATCCATAGAAATGATTGCAAACCGCATTGGTCCAATACGCAATAGTTTTTACGGTTCAACTTGGGATGTCCGATCTGTCCCGTCTGCAAAGAATGTTGCATACACTTCATCACATTTAGGTTTTCATATGGTGAGCAGGTGCTCTATCTTAGTCAGTTAACTTTAGTCAGCTTTAACCACAACCGTTGGAACAGGATCTACTCTATTGCGAAACTCCACCGAAGCTACAAATACTGCATTGCATGAAAGCCAGCATGGCTGGCGGTCAAAGCTTGTTCAGTGACACCTTTAACGCCATTGAGAGAATGGAATTAGCCTTAGTAGAATCCCTTGCAAACTTCGACGTCACGTATCATTACAGAAATGATGGCCAACGGTTTCAGCGGACTCGGAAAACAGTTGAATATATTCCAGGGTCTAAAGCATCGCGTAAGGATTTAATGGCCAACTCTCAGGCGAGTATACCTCATGTCAAAGCCGTGAACTGGAGCCCACCCTTTCAGGCACCCTTCATACGGGGCATTGGCCCACCAATCCCCACAGAGGAACGATATTCTTCTTATCTCTGGGCTTACATGGAAGCTGCCAAGGTTTTCAAGGGCCTGATAGAAGATGACGGTGCAGTATTCGAGACCAAAATGGCACCAGGAACATGCGTGATATTCGACAACCGCAGAATAGTACACGCTCGGAAGGCGTTCGATGGCGAAGAGGGCGAAAGATGGCTTAGAGGGGCGTACATTGACGAAGATACCTTCCAGAGTCGCATGATTGTATTGAATGCAGAATTCGGACACTTCATACCATGAATGTGGGGATCGAAGCAGGTAGATGCTCCAAAAGTTCAAAGTAGTGCACATGTAGAGAAATGATCCTTGGCTTTACAATTCTATACGTTATCTATATTGATAGATCTGGTCACTTTTGGAGCGCACCTACAATATACCACCTTTTCACGTCTTTACTCAGCATATTGTCCGTCGTTCTCAAGATTACTCCATCTTATAGAGTATATAAGTGATAGAGGAGATATTCACTTTAAACACTATTAATTGTAGCAGCCAGAATTGAACACTTAAGATTAACTTCCAACTCTCATCTATCCTGATTGGCTAACTGAGCGCTTCTCTAGAGCCGCATTAGATAGGCGACAGGCGCATGGCATCATCGTTCAGTACCTTATCTCCGAACTTTGCAAGCCCTCACACTTTGCTTTTCAATCGTATCACAGACAAAACACCTACAGCAGCAAAAAATCCAAGTTCTGTCAAATATCTTCAAGTCCAGAAGTTGACGACCGATTGTCCGTTACCGACTGCTCCCAATTCTTCTCACACGGTTTCCGGCCTACCTTTACATCCTCCTGTTAACGCCACCACTATCACCATGTCCGAAGTTACTGAAATTACGACCGTTCCCCAATTCCATACTACCATCTCCTCCCTATCACCCACCACCCTTGTCTGTATCTCTTTCCACACACCCTGGGCCGCCCCTTGCACACAAATGTCCCTCATCCTCCGCACCCTCGCCTCCTCTTACCCTCCGCAACAACCCCCTATCGTCTCATTCCTCTCTTTGGATGCCGAGCAACTACCCGATGTCTCAGAATCTTATGAAGTGACGGCAGTGCCGTTCCTAGTGCTGCAGAGGGACGGAAAGGTATTGGAGAACGTTAGCGGGAGTGACGCCGGCAAAGTGAGGGAGGCGGTGGAGCGGTGGGCGGGCAAGGGTGGGAATACATCGAAAGTATTACCGCCAGCGCTGGATGCCAAACGGAGGAATGAAGAGCAAACGAATGGAACTGGCTCTGGGGAGCCGACAAAAGATCTCAGCGGTTATACGCCTAGCTCGAACGATCCGGCCACCGCACCAGAGATGTCGTCAACCCAAGGGCAGAAAGAGGAACTTGACAAGCGTATCTCTGAGTTATTGAAAGCCGCGCCAGTAATGCTGTTTATGAAAGGCACACCCAGTGCGCCACAATGCGGCTTCAGTCGGCAGCTTGTCGGCTTGTTACGAGAGCAGGGAGTGCGGTATGGGTTCTTCAATATCCTGGCGGATGAGGAGGTGAGGCAAGGATTGAAGGTCTACAGCGAGTGGCCAACGTTCCCGCAGCTGTATTTGAAGGGGGAGTTAGTTGGGGGGTTAGATATTGTGAGTTTTTCTTTGCTTGATGATGGTGGGGGTTCAATGATTGGATCTATGCTAATCATATTGATTCTCTAGGTGAAAGAGGAGTTGGAGAACGACGCTGCATTCTTCGATGACTTCGCTGCTGCACCGAAGGGAAAGGGAGGGATGGCGGCGCCCGAGGCGCAGGCGCAACCTGCGGCGGCTTAAAATATCACAAATTATGGAAGAGTGACGATATTGTTACATAATAAAACGGGATACGAACCATTGAATGACTCCACGATTTATTACGTAACGTTACGGAATACGGCCAGAAGACTTATAGATGCTCGAACTTACTTTTAAAGTCCCGATATTAGTTCACCCCCTTCTCCTACATGTACAACCCTCACTCTGCCTCATGCACCCTCCTTCGATACCGGTATCAAGATTAAATAACCATATCCATGAGTACATATAAATCTCAGCTGTAGCCTCTTGTGGAAAATATCGAGCGCTGAATTAGACTATAAACCAAATTGTTGCAGCGTTTTGACTACAGTCTTACTTCATCAAATGCATCGTTTTGTTTTGTCACTTTCAATGCTCCTTTCAAAGCCGCATATATGTTTTGTCTGCTCTGTAAGGAAATGAACATTTCGACACCCACGACCTCGTTGCCCTCCACCCCTGGCTCTTATTTTCCCCTTTAATGCTACCGCGGGTGGGAGGATTGTACATGTAGGAAAACCGGGTCTATCAATATTAGGACCCTGAATCTATACTAATAGACTTCATGTCGAGGAGACGTAAGCTACTTACACTACACATGTCGAATATACCATTAGTCGTCCTCAGGTTCATCCATATTCAACCACGCAGAGCGGCACTCGACCGCTTCCTTCCTGACATGCCTCTTTGGGTCATCGAGCACCGCCATCAAACCTCTCGTTACCGCTCTCTTATACGGCAGAAGAGCACTGTCCTTGGTTTTTCCAGGAAAGATCCGTAGGCAGCGAAGTGCGTTGTAGCGTACCCGCTGGTGTCGTTGTTAGCACTTGGACCAGGTTCTTGTTATGCAATATTGCGCGTACATACCGGAACATTACCCGTTGTCTCCGCAGCAGCCTTGAGCAAGCGGCTAGTTAAACTTGAAATATGTCCCTCCACCGCCTTTGGGTTTTCCTGGCTCACAGTCATCAGATTCTCCATAGTCGCCGCTTGCACATCGGGATCCTGCAGATCCAAACTCTGCAAAAGTAGGGGAAGAAGTGTCTCAATCTCTGGCATAAGCACCTCCGTAGGCGTGTATTTGAGAATCCCCGATAAAGCTATTAGGTAGTTGGGCTTCAGCGATGTCTCTGCTTGTCGGAAATTTTTGACTATACGCGGAGCGCAGATATTGAAGACTTTTTGTCTGGCAAGTAGGCGAATGGTGGCGCCGTTTTCTTTGGAGAGGATTTCGTCTGGGGCGAGAAGCAGATTGAAACCGCGGGCACTTGAGAGAGCACATGTGGGATTTGCGAGGAGGCTCAGGAGGTGTTCGAGTACTTCAGTGGTGTTTGCGAGTCGGAGGATTAGTCCCTTGGCTATCCAGAAAACTACATGTATTGCACTTTCCGAGAACTGTTCCATCTCTAGCAAGCCAATGGAAGATTTCCACAGATTACCGGTAGAGAGGACGACGTCATCTGGCTGTACGAATTTGTTGACGATTAAAGCGAGCTGCCGTAAGATGCTTAATCTTATCGCAGAATTGCTTTCAGCGAGAGCGAGTCGAATGAGCTCTGCAAGCAAGCTTTGAGTGCCTGTTTCTGTATCGGTGTACGGCAATGGAATCTTGCCTGCATTAGCAGAGCCGACTAACGTTACTTTGGATTCAAACTTACCCCTTTCCCAACGCCTGCCATCAGGGAAGTGGAGAGGATCATTGTCGACCTCTGAGCTTTAGTTGCATCATTTCTGTACGGGACAGGGACGAATTGGGGCTCGTCCGTGAACAAGGAGTAGATCTGAAGCCCAACAGATCTTTGCTTATGCTCGTCCAATGCCCGAATAATCTTGGTTGTCAAGCGGCCAAGTGTCTCCAGCATTGATTGGTCTGTCAAGGCAGGCGTTTGTTGATGGCCAGCGCAAGCCAGCGCTGCTCGGCTCACAAGACCAACAACGATTTTCTCATTGTAAGTACTCAGGTTCGGGTCCTGAGTGAGATCTCGTTCATTGAGGATGTAGATGAACGAAGATATGATAGCTTGTGGATATGCACACGACCCTTCATGTTGAAGTACTGTGTCCAGCTTATTGAGAAGCCTTCGGATTATTGTATCGATAATGGATTTTTCGGTGCTTAACAGTGCTAAGCCCTCCAATGTGATAATGTAGTCTCTCTTATCGGCAGGGTTGGAATCGGGCAACTTGGCCATAAATGCCGGGAAGGTGATGTCCCTAATTAGATGAGGCTTGATGCTGGATATGTTTGCCAAAGCCTTAATTGCTTCCTTTTTGAGATCGTCCCGCCCATCGAGATTCTCTAGCAAAATGATTTCATTAAGGTATTGAACAAACATCCCAATTTCGTTGTCCTGTAGATATCGGGGAAGTGTACACAAACGAAGTAGAGTCCTCAGTGCCATAACACGAAAAGACACTTCTTCGTGTGCTGTGCTCATCAAAGCTTGACTAGAGAGCTCAAAGAGGCGGTCTTTGAACGGATCCAATGGGTTACTAATCTCTGCAGCTGGAACTCCGGCACCATGAATATCAGATATAGTGATTGCAGAGTCAAAAAGCTGTACTAGCACTTCGAGTAGGGCCCTTTGATTTGCAATGCTATCAGCATCTTGGATTAATGTTAGTAAGGGTGGCACAATAGCCTTTACTATCAAGAATAAGGCAATAGTAGATGCGCTTGCGAGAGAGCTAAGAATTTGGCCGGCAGGCTTCGCTTGCTTGTGCTGTGGCTCTTGAAGCTGCTCGTTGCATTCTTTCGTGATGGGCCAAAGGTAGCGGGCCAAAGCCGTTTTTGGGTCGGGAGAAGTGAGTCCTTGGCTGAGCTTCGCTGCTATAGCTCGTAATGCAATAAGCGCCTCTTCTGCCAAATCTTCTTCCTGAACGTTAAAGATCTCATACTTCAATGAATCCCAAAGTGTGATGGCGTAACTCGACATGGTCGAGACGCCGTAAGAGGACGCGCAGGCACTAATGGTAACAAGAACATCTTTCTAGAAATAGTTAATTTGAGCAATACAAGCTGCATGAGCGTAAACCCACCTTTACATTCGGTGATGTTGAGTCGAGTTTATCGATAAGTTGGGGAAAAGCAAAGGGTGCAAAGTGATCTGAGGTTGCAACGCATTCTCGGAGTCGTCCCTTCAGATCTTGTGCAGTGATCCCGTATGGGTCATTTGGAGGTGGGCGAAACGTGATTGGGAAGTAACAGTACACTGCATCAAAAAGCGTCTATCGGAAATTAGGAATTTTGAATAGGAGCTTATCAGGGAAACGTTGTACCTCAGCGTGAGCAGCAATGTCCCACTCAATCATGACAACTTTTAGGACAGAGAAAACGATCATAAGATTTCGTGGGTCCTTCTCCCCACTGACAAGATCTGTGATGCCAATAATTGACTCATCACCCATGTCTTCTAAAACGGGACGGTGATGCGACATTAAGTCATTCAGAAGCTCAAGTATCTGTAGCCTCTGTGCTTGTGGGCGGAGCTGCAGGTCTTGAAAATGTTCCAGCATACTAAGATATGATTAGTTGTAAGTCTAGAGAGAGCAATGAGAGTTCTAGTAAGCTAGAAGATGTCATATTGTTTCCGCTTTGTGAAGTCGAAGTAGTCTGCGCCCTTGCTTATCTGAGCGGGACTGAAATAACCAGATTCACTTACTCACGCTCTAAACGTCATTGCGGCCATCTCTTTGTTAAATCGCGCCAAACTCTGCAGTTTCTCAAGTCCCATGATGGCACCTCCATCCTCGATGCGGTCACATAAAAATTGGCAAAGTACTTGAACTTGCTGCCGTGTAAGGACTGCTGGAGGTAGTTTTTCAATAACTTGGGAAAGATATGTCACTGCTTTTGACCGGATAATAGAGTCTTCATTATTTATGTATTCGCCAAGCGATTGCACAATATCTATCAGTGTTGTCTGCTTCGATTCAAGTTCTACAAAGCAGGTAAGCTTGGATTTACAACTTGTATCAAACAGGTCGTTTACTATGTGCAGTGCTTTGAACCACGGCTGCAGCAGCCGCATTATCATTGCCGGCTTTCAGCAAGTAGTCTTGAACGTCAGACATGCTGTGTCTTGACTGTGTACCTTAACCTCAATCAGAGCAACTGTGGATGGAAGTGGAAGACCCAGGCAAGACTTCGCTTAAATATCTCAGCACTAGGATATCCGCAGGCGCCTCTCGCCGCGTTTCGACTATTCTTTGAGACCGTGCGTCTCGTCAAACCTTTCCTACTTGCTACGTAGTAACGAGATCTTAGAGAGATCCTAACGATTATGGCCGGGGGCACCAATGGGCTGGCATCGTGTAAAGTGGTGCTCGCAGGTACAATTGCAAAAAGTCTCATGAACGAAGTAGCCGAAGGTCTAGCGAAGCTTGTGAAGGCTCCAAAGCTTGTCGGATTCCTCGCCAATGCAGATCCAGCTGCGCGGCTGTATGCCAATTGGACCGAGAGGACGTGCAAAGAAAAGTGAGAGTGTCCGTGTTATCTCTACTAAGATAGCACGTCTACGACAATTGTTTCCTATATGCAATTCTCCTAACACTGGGCTAGTGGCTTCGACTTTGATTTACGGGAAGTTGACCGTGAAGAAATGGAAGGGCACCTTTTGGCAGCCAATCAAGATACTTCTATCGATGGAATCATCGTCTATTATCCAGTCTTCAACAATGGTCAGGACCAGTATCTGCAGCAGATAATGGACGTGAGCAAAGATGTTGAGGGTCTGAGTCATCGGTACATCTTCAACATGTATCAGAATATTCGCTTCCTTGATAATCAAAAATTGCAGAAAAGCATCTTGCCATGCACCCCACTTGCGATTATCAAGATACTAGAATATCTAAGAGTCTATAATACTATTCTACCCTATGGCAACCGGCTATTTGGGCACTCTATAACGATTGTCAACCGTTCTGAGGTGGTAGGCAGGCCCTTGGCTGCTCTGCTGGCAAACGACGGGGCGTGTGTCTACAGTGTTGATGTCACCGGAGTTCAGCAATTCACGCGAGGGGAAGGCATCAAGAAAAGCAGACACGAAGTAGTCGAAAAAGAAGGATGGAGCTTGAAAGACTGCGTTCCATTCAGTGATGTGGTTATCAGCGGCGTCCCTGGAGAGTCGTTCAAATTTCCTACCGACTTGCTGAGGGAGGGTGCCGTATGTATAAACTTCTCAACTGAAAAGGTCGGTAGTCTTTCCTCCACTGCGTTCCAAATCATAGCGCTAAATTGTGGACTGCTGCGAAGAACTTCGGTCCAGATGTTAAGGAAAAGGCCTCGATATATGTGCCTGCAATAGGAAAAGTAACAATTGTGGTATTGCTACGCAACCTCATGGTAAGTCACCTTCCGTTAGTACAAGCTCTTCTTAGTTGACGATCTCTTAGCGGATTGTGCAGAATCGAAGAAGTTCGGATTCCAGTAAGTCAGAGAAAAGTGAGGGTATTATAGGTTAGAGAATCTGTCACAGAACAATAAAATGGTAATTGAGTTCGTTGCTCTACGTAAAAAGTGTAAGAATAGATAGACAGCCGCTATAATTGCAAGTCAAAACGTTGATCCGTTGCTTGGACCGATTCCGCGAAGCACTGAAGGACCGTGCTTTCACTCATCTCCATTCATCTTAACGATTAAATGGGCCCTAAGAAGTAATTCCACCTACAACAATGGACCAGAAATTTTCTGTATATCCTCCTTGGGTTATGTGAGCTGTTCAGGTACAATCTAGAAATCCTATTTAGGTCATTCAAGATTGAGATTAGACAATAAGTGGATCGTACAAACAACTGCTTGAGGCCTTGGAAACAGAAAGTATGAGGACCGTTGTAAATATGGTCTTGAATATCAATTCAAGCCTTACCGACATGATCACACAGGATGTTCTTCTACCATAGCGAGCCAAAATATGTCCCATCAAACGGATGCTCAACTTGACTCGACCCCAAAGCTACTCGTTCAGGCAAAATTTGCTACGGCTTACGATTGAATGACGAAGCGAACCTCGAGGATTATTGGAGTGTCGCCTACTCTAATCGACGGTGCATCGACTCGGGCTACCACTTTGGTACCATTAATGTTTTTTGCGTTCAGAATGATAAAGCGCTGAGCATTGGGATTGAAATTTGGCTCTTTATTTGCATTCAAACTTTCAAGTTCTGGCGCACCTTCAAATTAGATCCAATTTCAGACGCTTCCGTAGCCCATCGGTATCCATTAGGTATTTGAGATCGCAAACCTGACCTGAGACTTCCACTACTCCCAACGCCCCAAACGCCTGGCGAAAAATGATACATCATCCCTCAAGTGAAGAGCACTCTGTCTTACTCAAGTCTTGGCTTCTTGAGTTCAGCTATATCTGACGCCTCCGCTTCGCCCTCACTCATCACCGAGATTTCATCGTCTTCGACACCACCCTCGGCGTTTGTATCTCTTCCTCTCTTTAATCCCTTCATTTTCCTAGTCTGCAGCTCGCCCAAAGCTTGCTTGCCCAGGTGTACTCTGCCAATTTTGTCGCCCATGATATCCGTCTCGACGTTCTTCTTCTGTCTCGCCTGCACACATACAAGACATGATTAAAAAGCAATTCAAGAGAGTGCACAAACAGGTAATATGTCACATACCTCAAGCCCTTTCGCTTTTTTCATCGCGTCCTTCCACACCCTCTCATCAGCCTCCTTAGTCCTCCCCACTCCGAGATCTAGTCTAGGCCCCATCTCCTCCACCTCCACTCTTGGCAGTCTTTGACCACTATGCTTCGTCACAATCTTCCAGCACCTCATGTGGATTTGCGGCAATTGCTCTCCAACACCAGCCTCTCCGACGAAGAAACTGATGAGCAACTGTAACCCCTCCACATCTACCGTCTGCGTTTCACCTCCGCGGAAGAAATCCGTAAATACACTCTTCGCTAGAGTATACTGGTTCGGCACCGGATCTTCGAACTGCACTCCCGAGAAACTTAGAAGCGGCTTCACTCCGATTTTGCACTTCTCCCCCTTGAACTGACTGAGGGTTCGTGCTGTATCTTGTACTACGTAAAGCTCCAGCATATCCAGCACCTGGCCACCGAAACACCTCACCCAGGTCAGCGCGTGCGGCCTTTTCTTACTATGACTTCCAAACACAAGTAATGACGCATCGTTTTTCTGAGAAAAGAATTCAAGGCTTGAGGCATCTTCGAACGGGTGTATGGGATTTTTTTTAGTGAAGCGGATGGCAAGGGGCCGCTTGAGCGCGTGAAGGTCTGTGATAAGGTCGTTGATTAGCGATGAGCTGCTTGTGCCTCTGAGGAAGAGAATAGTTTTGGAATTCTCGTGGGCGAGAGGTTCGCGCTTGGAAAGCTCCCGCTTCGAGCGGGCGTTTTTGGGTATGCTGGTGCCAGATTTGGTTAGTCTCTTTACTCCAGCTTTTAAATGCCAGCATTACTTCGTTACTTACATTTGCCGTAGCATTATGTATAGCTGAAGTTTGAAGCGATTCCTCTACGAAATTCAACCGAGCTGCTTGTGGTTCATTGACATTGAAAGTCCTC
>JAABUS010002107.1_pt1 | contig 39250 bp, 37 predicted proteins | sample 5560161 | NCBI WGS metagenome assembly JAABUS01 (sample SAMN10711885, study PRJNA513376) | rock metagenome | isolation source: Antarctica rocks | place: Antarctica: Victoria Land, Trio Nunatak nord | collected 2016-01-04
GCAGGGCTGTTGCATTCTATTTTATAATTTGTTTTAGTTTGGCAATGTCGTTACAAACAAGTCTTTGGGCCTGGGCCAGGTTTTGATAGTTGTTTGCCCTGAACAGGTTAATGGCAATGTTTCTAAACACAGACATGTTTTCTGGTGCATTGCCTGTCCTGATCCGTGATGCATCTTCCTTGAATGTTACGTCCTTTACCCAATGCAGGCTGTTTTCTATGCCCCAATGGCTTTTGATGCCATAACAAAAAAATTGGGCATTGCCACTCAAGCTACTGATATAAAAGGCACTCTCTTGCCGGGCCTTCCCTTTGTCTTTTATCCAGCGCTGCACTTGGACAAGCTGCTTGGAACCTTTCCAGGCCAAGCCGATCTCGTCCGTAACAGCGCTTACCGATACTTCCCTGCGTTCGCTACGTCCTTTGTTTTTTATTAGCTGGGCAAACCTGCTACAGGCCGCCCCCTTGTCTGCGGTAAGTTCCCTGGCTTTCTTATAAAGGCCTTTTTGGTTGTTTTTCACGCTTATAATATAATTATTGCCTGTGCCTATGATTGCTTCTACTGTTTTTTTTGGCAGTGCAGGGCATCAAGCGTAAAAGTTACGCCTTGTAGCCCTAATTTTGCAATGAGCTGCCGGACTACAGGGATTTCACTTTCCTTTGAATTGTCGACAAGGCCCTGGGCGAGCACCTGCCCCGTCATGCTGCTGTATAGGCTTACCAGGTTCACAAAACGTTGTTTGTCAATATCGTAGTTGCTCATCGTGCCTTTTATTGCTTTCCCATCTATATGTAACCAATCATTTTTAGACAAATCAACATGCTGGATTGCCCATTGATAAAAGCTTTCACTTAAAACCTTAAAGTCTAAACCCTGGACCACACGCCTTACCGTATAAAAACTGGGAAGGCGGCCTTTGGCCGGTTTGAAACAAGTTAAAAGCGCAGCCGCGTTACGCTTTATAAAATCACCTATGGAACGGTAGCCATGGTAACCGCCCATCGTGCCCATCAGTACCAACAACAGGATAAAAGCCTGGTCATGCCGCTGCCCTGCTTTACGGCGGTTGTCCGGTAGTTCCGATAAAAAATCAACAATGCTTTTCATCACTTTTGAACTTAACTATCCTCATTTTGTTTTAGAACGCAACAGCCCTGCCTCAAAAAGGGGAATAAAGTATCTGCTTATTTAATGTACCAGCTATGTTTTTGGCAGAAGCCGGTTGCAAGTTCCCACTTTAAAGGAGAAAGGGATGCCCTTCTGTTTTTATACCATAAAAGAAGCACTAATCAGAAACTACGGCAGGAAAATAAGTTTAAACAACTTCGATAAAATTTAAACGGGCCTTTAGGTTAATCTACCTTGTTTTTTAAGGTTGCTGTAAAATCGGTGTCGGTTTTTTGTTTTCATCCACAGCAACAAAAGTAAATTCGCCGTGGATGGCGCGGTAACGTTCTTCGGCATACATCTGTTCCACAAAAATCTCCACGCCCACTTTCATGCTGGTGCGGCCAATATGGATCACGCGGCCAACCAGTTCCATAATTGTTCCGGCAGGAATAGGCACGGTAAAATTGATTTTATCCGAAGAAACCGTAACCAAACGCATCCGGCTGAAACGTGTGCCCGTTATAAAAGCTACTTCGTCCATCATCATCATGGCCGTGCCGCCAAAAAGTGTATCGTAGTGGTTGGTGGTATTGGGGAATACCGTTTTAAAAACCCGCGTTACCGAGTTTTCGATGCGTTCTTCAGTGGTCATTTACAAAAATAGGCTTAAAAAGCGGAAGCACAGCGATGTTTTGTCAGGCAGGTTTCAACGCTTCGCAAATCTCTCCAATCGTTTGCTTCACCGGTTTAAATTCAAAACCAATTGCTTCTTTTATCTTACCGTTATCATAATCCTGGATACGGCTGGCCGATTGTGCCGAGATTTTATCAACCCCCATTTTTTTACCGGTAAAAAGAGTGCCCAAAGCAGAGGCGCGCCAGGCCAGTTCCAGCATCCAGGGTTTGGCCTCCCGCGCGGGAGGCTTTACGCCAAAACAACGGGCAGCTTCTTCAAACAGCGTTTTATAATTCCAATTTTCTGCGTTGATAATGAAACGCTGGTTGCTGATCCTGCTTTCCATCAGCAAGATCATGGTTTTGGCCACATCTTCCACGTCCACCAAACCACAACTGCCGGAAGTGGAAAATTTCAGTCCTTTTCTTACCGTTTCAAAAATCTGTCCGGTGCCTTGTTTCCCAGCATTTTTCCCAATGATCAAAGACGGATTGACGATCACTGCATCCAAACCTTCGGCCATGCCGCGCCAAACTTCCATCTCACTTTCGTACTTGGAAATGGCGTAAGCGTTTTCTTTTGGTGTTTCTTCCAAGTGATGGTTTTCGTTGATCAGTTCACCTGGTTTTCCTTCGCCAACGGCAGCAATGGAACTTACATGCAACAGCCGGATGTTTTTCTCCACACACAAATTAACCAAGTTGGCCGTGCCTTCCACATTATTTTTAATGAGTTTTTTTTTGAGGGAAGGATCAAAAGAAACCAATGCAGCACAGTGATAAACTTCTGTAACGCCTTCCAATGCTTCGTTTAGTGCATCAATTTCAAGCAGGTCAGCTTCAACCCAAATTATTTGTTTTGAATAGGGAAGCAGGATTTCCGGAATTACCGAAGTTGTCCGTTTGGTACAACGGATGCTGTTTTTACCAGCTAAAAATAGTTGCCGGCATAATTCTGAACCCAAAAAACCGGTTGCACCTGTAACCAAAATCATAAGCCTATATATCAAAAATAGAAAGCAAACTTAGCTATTGAAATGATTACTGCTGATGTTTCAGCACATTTCATTTTGGATCATTTTATCTAAACTGAGAAATAAGTTAAATAACGTAAAAAATAGTTGTAAAACTGATTTATAAGTTATAAATTTGGTTATGGAAGAATTAACCAAGACTGAAGAGCGGGTGATGCAAATATTATGGCGCTTGAAAAAGTGTTTTGTAAAAGACATTATCGATGCTTTGCCCGATGATCCGAAGCCGCCTTACAATACCATTTCCTCTGTTGTGCGCCTGCTGGAGAAAAAAGGTTATGTAGGTTTTAAAGCTTATGGCAAAACTTACGAATATTTTCCGGCAATCTCTAAAACTGAATACCGCACAGCTTCCTTCAAAAAGTTTTTTGCAGGTTATTTTGATAATTCTGCCGAAAACCTTTTTTCCCACCTGGTTAAAGAAGAGCAGTTAAGTGAGGAAGATTTAAACAAGATCAAAGCTATTATCCATAAAAACGAAGAAAAATGAATGCTTTAGTTTATCTGCTGCAAGTATCGGCATGTACCGCTGTTTTTTACCTGTTTTATCGTTTGCTGCTCAGCCGGCTTACTTTTTTTACGATCAACCGTTGGTATTTGCTGGCTACCATATTCCTGAGTTTTATTATTCCAGTTTTAACAATTCCGGTCAATCCGCAGCAGCAGCATATTGTGGTTGTACAGCAGGCGGTTTATATCAATACGCTGCAAACGGTGCCGGTAAATGTAACTGACATAAACACTGTTCAAATTGCAAAGCCGATAGATTGGATGCAACTGCTAAAGTTTTTTTACCTGATAGCTGTAACCGGATTGTCCTTTCATCTAATCATCACTTTAATCCTGTTTTTTAGAAGGCTGAAAGGTAAACAGCTAACAAAAGTTGGCCATGTAAATATTCTGCGCGGAAACAATAAACTCAACAACGGCTCTTTTTTCAACTACATTTTTTTGAATGAAAAGGAACTTTCTGCGGAGGAAATGCAGCAGATCATTGCGCACGAAATGCTGCACGTAAAATTGTATCATTCGGCTGACCGCTTGCTTGCGAAAATTGCGCAGATAATCTTGTGGTTCAACCCATTTATCTATTTCTACGCAAAATCCATCGAAGAAAACCATGAATTTGAAGTGGATGGTGCGATGGCAAATTCAACAGATAAAAAGGATTATGCTGATCTGCTTTTGCATCTTTCAGTAGCCCGGCAAGGAATGCTTTATCACAGCTTCAGCAAAATACCGCTTAAAAAACGCATCATGATGTTATTTAACAAACCCTCAACAAAAATGAAAAAAGTAATTTATGTATTGATCTTACCGGTGGTATTGATCAGTTGTTTGGCTTTTGCCCGATTGAAAAAAGATAAAGCAGAAAATGATTATGTTAAAAAAGTTGAAAAAACAGACAAAAAACCAACAGTTTTTGAAGATCAATTTTATACACGGTTGAGGTTAAAAGATGGAAAAGGGGAATATTATGATAAAATAATTGTTCAAACGAAGGAACGTAATGGCCGTAGTGTGTCATCAAATTTAAAAGTTGATGGTAAAGCTGTTTTTTTAATTGATAAAAAGCCTTATTCTGAAGGGCAAATTAAAAATATGCCGAGTTCATTTATCAAAACATTGTTATTAGATGGTACTTGGTTTGGTAAAAAACAACTCTTACCGAGTAACATAGCAGCATATGACGCTATATTTGTTTTGCACACTAAAAAAGATACAGACACCACAAAATACCGTCAAAAATTAAAACGTACACCTGAACAAATAAAAGGAGAAGCAAACTTTAAAGCTTACCGCCAAACGGATGAATTTAAACAAAAAGAGAAGCTGGCAAAAGATGTTCAAGGGAAAACCATAACTGTAAAAATTAAAGACACTGTAAACAGAGATGCCAGAAAAAATTCGGATATGTTTATTTCTAACTATGGTAAAGTAAGAGGCTTTTTAGTTGTTTACAACGGCAATGAGTACTTTATGCCGACGAAGTACGGTCAAGAAAAGCAACTAAACAATTTACTTAAAATAGGAGACGAAATCACCTTAAAAGTTTTCGGAAGTACCTTTGGGCAAAATTCTACAAATATAATTGAGCCTGCTTCTATCTACAAAGACAACGTTAAAATATTTCAATTAGCGGAAGCAGATAAAATACCAGATTATCCTTTTTTATATGAAGCAAACAAAGTTCGGTTTGCAGATGGCCAAATCACACACATCCAAAAATATCCAAACGGAAAATGGAAAAGTGCCGTTTTGGAAATCGTAAATGGTTATAAATTTAGCTTAAATTTTAAACCAACTGCACCTGATTTTATCAATATTGAAGAAAGCGATCACGTTCGTTTGCGTTTTGTGCACGAAGTAAAAACCGGAGCAAAAACTTACCAGATCAATGATTGGGTTTCTATCAGTAACAATAAAGATTACGGTGTTAAAAACCCGGAATTCTTTTATAAATTTTATGAACCTGCTGTTACCCAAAATCAAAGTTCAGAACATAGTTTTAAGGTTACCAGTTTAACTTATCAAGCATCTGAAAACATGATTGCGGCTTTAAAAAAGGATCAGCGTAATTCTTATATATCTGTAGGTAAAAGCATCAATACAAACATTTTGAAATCAGAACAAGAGCGTGTTTATAAATTTCTTGCTGCGATGCTTCCTCATGTTGAAAAGAAAGATATTGTGTTTAATGTTGATACTACACTGCAGAAAGGTTTTTGCACAATAAAAACTATTGTGAAGCCATCGGTCTAATAAATTTCGGATGCTTCTTTTACCACCATAAAATTCAAATCCTTCTTTAAAATAACAGCTATTTGAGCCAGAACTAAACTGCTGAAATGTATTTGATTGATTTTTTTACGCTGATTGATGCTGGGCGAAGATTTCAGGGATTTTGGAAGTTGCCCGTTTGTTGCAACGGATGCTGTTTTTACCGGATAAAAACAGTTGCCGGCATAATTCGGAACCCAGAAAACCGGTTGCGCCCGTAACTAAAACCATATTGTGTTTTTAGGAAATACTCTCGCAAACTTAATTATTCGGATTAGATTAGGGATGCAAGTCAAGGTGTTATTTATCTGATTGGACGTTGCCAAAAACCACCAATCAAAGAAGTTGTAAAATAAGAGGCATGCTAAATTTATATCAGAAAAAATAACAGTGCTTCTTTTGGGCATGAAAAACCAGTGCCTGTATTAAATGGCCGTAAAGAAATGATAAAAAAATAGGATTAAACCGCAGTTGCCACGGCCTTCAGGTCGTGGACAAAGAACAGTAGGCTTTAGCCAAAAAACTTAAAGGTTTTTATGGCATAAAAGAAGTTATAAAACAAAAAGACCAACAATGCAATTCATCTGTTTAACCTTTAATTTTACCTGATGCCGCTACCAAAAAAAGTCCTTTCCAGAAAAGATGAAATTACTGCTGATTTCTTAAAATTATTTGATCAGTATGTAGATGACTTGCTGCATCAGCGGGCGTCTGCCCGTTTTCATACCAGCCATTTTGCCGGGTTGTTGTTTATCCATCCCGTACACTTAACCAATACGATCAAGCTGACTACCGGAAAATCGCCTTGTGGGATTATGGAAGAACGCTTACTGGAAGAAGCACAAAAAATGCTGGGCCAAACAGAAATGTCCGTTGCAGATATATCCTACAGACTGGCTTACGGCGAACCGACTAATTTTGTAAAATTTTATAAGACGATGACCGGGACAACACCATTACAATATCGAAAGGCATTAAAAATCCCTGCTGCGGTTTAATAAAATACTGAAGAGCGCACCATTTTTTGTGAACTTGTATTGTTCAACTTTGTCTTATAAAACAAAAACGGACAATATGACAACGAACAAAAAAATTGCTTTGGTGACTGGCGGCAGCCGCGGGTTGGGCAAAGACATGGCGCTTAGCCTTGCTAAAAAAGGGATTGACGTGGTCCTGACTTACAACAGTAAAAAAGAAGAAGCGCTTGCGGTGGTAACTGAAATAGAACAGGCCGGACAAAAAGCCGTGGCTTTACAATTGGACGTAGCCGATGTAAAAAGCTTTGATGCTTTTTTTATGCAGGTAAAAACAGTATTGAAAGATACTTTTGAAACTGATCATTTTGATTTCCTGATCAATAATGCAGGTATCGGCATCCACGCCCCTTTTGCAGAAACCACAGAAGAACAGTTTGACCTTTTGCTGAACGTTCAATTTAAAGGCGTGTTTTTTCTGACCCAAAAAGCATTGCCTTTGCTAAATGATGGCGGCCGTATCATTAACCTTTCTACCGGCCTGGCCCGTTTTTGTAACCCCGGCTACTCTGCTTACGCATCCATGAAAGGCGCTATTGAAACCCTGACTAAATATCAGGCGAAAGAACTTGGTTCGCGCGGGATTGCTGTAAATGTGGTGGCTCCCGGTGCTATCGAAACTGATTTTGGTGGCGGTGTGGTACGAGACAACCCTGATGTAAACAAATACATTGCCGGTACAACGGCATTAGGCAGGGTAGGACGCCCGGACGACATCGGAAGCGTAGTAGCTTTTTTATGTACCGATGATGCCAAATGGATAAATGCGCAACGTATTGAAGTTTCAGGTGGGATGAATTTGTAGTGTTTTTTCTGCTTCAACAGGTTGATTTTAAAGGAAGGAAGTGTGTGTGCTTCCTCCCTTTAAAATTCATGTTAAGGCATGAATTAATATATCGTTTTATTGATTTTACAAGTAACATAAAAGCTAAAATATCACTTGATAAAATTCAATGATTCTGTTAAAAGAATTTGAACTTTTTTCAAATACCCTAAAATACTTCAACAATCAATACTTCTTTTACCCCTATAAAATTCAATACTTTCTCAGAAATACCAGATATTTGGCGCAGAATAACGCTGCCAAATGTCTTTAATTGATTTTTTTACACCTGTTGATGCTTCCCGTTTACTGCCCGAAAAAGGTTTTAACCATGGCCGCCTCGGTACTTGTATCACTCTTTTTACCGATCATTTCCCTGACCTTAAAAACCAAAAACCTGACCTGGTTTTGATTGGCGTGCAAGAAGACCGGAACGCCGACGGAAACACCGGCTGTGCGCTTGGCCCGGATTATGTACGCGAAAAATTGTATCATCTGTTTGAAGGAAATTACAAAACCAAAATTGCCGATCTGGGAAATATACGTCGCGGTGAAAAGGTAACCGATACTTATTTTGCACTAAAAGCAGTAGTGGCCGAACTGATTAAAATGGATATTGTGCCCATTATTATCGGTGGCAGTCAGGATTTAACCTACGCGCAGTATTTGGCCTACGAACAGCTTGAACAAAAGGTTGACCTGGTGATTGTGGATGCGCACCTGGACATGGAAGATGATGATTTCTCAGAGAGTATCGAAACAACATCTACTTCTTATCTCAAAAAAATTTTAATGCACGAGCCGGACATGCTGTTCAACTTCAGCAACCTGGGCTATCAAACTTATTTGGTGAACCAGGAGCGTTTGCAGATGATGGAAAAGCTGTATTTTGATGCACATCGCTTAGGTAATTTAAGCGGGAAAATACAATTGACGGAACCGGTGATCCGTAATGCCAGCATGATCAGTTTTGATGTTGGTGCGATACGTTCCTCTGATGCACAAGCTAATTTTAATGCTGTTCCGAATGGTTTTTACGGAGAAGAAGCCTGCCAGATTTGCCGGTATGCCGGTTTTAACGATAAGCTGAGTTCAATCGGTTTTTACGAGTTTAATCCTGTTTATGACAGCAACGGACAAACCGCGATGTTGCTCGCGCAGATGATCTGGTATTTTATAGATGGCTTTTACAACCGCAAAAAAGATTTTCCGCTTCACCCCAAATCACAATATTTGATCTATAAAACGAGTTTAAAGCATAAAGAACACGAATTGGTTTTTGTGAAAAGCAAAAAGTCTGACCGCTGGTGGATGCAAGTTCCGTATCCAACGGCAGGTTCAAAGAACAAACGCTTCCATTTAGTGCCTTGCCATTACGATGATTATTTGCTGGCCGTTTCCGGCGAAATGCCCGATATTTGGTGGCGCACTTACCAAAAACTAATTTAATAATTTTCGTAAACAGGCGTAATGCTTCTTTTATCACCTAAAAATATATACAATGAAAAAGATTTTGTTTTTGATGCTGTCGGTTTCGCCTTTTCTGGCAAACGCACAAACAGCAGTTTATGATTTAAAAGGGAAAATAGGCACTCTGAACAAGCCTGCAAAAGCCTACCTGCTGCACCGGGAAAACGGGCAAAATGTAACAGATTCTGTTGTGCTAATGGCCGGAAGTTTTGAATTTAAAGGAAACTTAAACGAACCTGAACAAGCCCTTTTATTGCTTGACCATACCGGAATTGGCATCAATAGATTAGGACGCGGGGCAGATGTGCTGAATTTGTATCTCGAAAACGGAACGATCATGGTAAGCGGAACGGATTCTGTAAAAAAAGCAAAAATCACCGGTTCTAAGTTAAATGAAGATAACGCGAAACTGGCGGCAGACATCAAACCGGTCATGGACAAAGCACTGTTGCTGAACAACGAATACCAAAAGGCTGCCGAAGCTGACAGGCCAAAAGTGGCAGATAAGTTTAAAGAGCTGCAGACCGAACAAAAAGCCATCCTTCAAAAGTATATTGTGCAAAATCCGGCTTCCTTTGTCAGTTTGGATGCGCTGCGGTCTTTTGCCGGCCCTTCACCCAATTATAGCGAAGTAATGCCACTTTTCAATAAATTGTCACCTTCCGTGCAAAACAGCGGCAACGGAAAAGATTACAAAGCAGCGTTGGAAAAATTGAAAACAACTTCTGTCGGTTCTCTTGCCCCCAATTTTACGCAGAACGATCCTTCGGGGAAGCCAGTTTCTTTGTCTTCTTTTAAAGGTAAATATGTTTTGGTAGATTTTTGGGCTTCCTGGTGCGGCCCTTGCCGGCAGGAAAACCCGAACGTGGTAAAGGTTTACAATCAATATAAAAACAAGAACTTTACTGTTTTGGGTGTTTCTTTAGATAAACCGGAAGGAAAAGGTGCTTGGCTGCAAGCGATTAAAGATGATGGTTTAACCTGGAACCATGTTTCCGACCTGAAATTCTGGAACAATGAAGCTGCTACTTTATACGGCGTACATTCTATTCCCGGAAATTTTTTGATCGATCCGAACGGAAAAATCATTGCCAAAGATTTGAGGGGAGAAGAACTACAGCAAACATTGGCGCAATTGCTGAAGTAAAAAAACATAGATAAAAGAAGCATTACCTAAATCCCTTTTAAAAGAGAGGGCTTCTGAAAGCAGTGTAGCTGACTCCCTCTCCTCTGGAGAGGGCTGGGGTGAGGCTGTTAAATTTCAGATCAAATCAAAGCCAATATCTTTTCTAAAATACATGCCATCAAAATAAATCCGGGCAGTATCTAAAGTAGCCTGCTGCAAAGCTTCAAACAAAGTATTTTGTAAACTGGTCACTGCTAAAACACGTCCACCGGAAGTTTTGGTTGCTTCATTTTCCAGCTTAGTACCGGCCTGAAAAACGATTGAGCCGCGCACATTTTCAATCCCGGTAACCGTTCTGTTTTTGAGGTATTCCCCGGGATAACCGCCCGCCACGCAAACCACGGTTGCAGCAATTTTGTCGGAAATTTTAAGGTCGATCTCCTCTAATCTTTCTTCGGCAACCGCTTGTAAAATTTCTACCAGATCATTTTCAATCCGTGGCAAAACACTTTCTGTTTCCGGGTCGCCCATGCGGCAATTGTATTCGATTATATAAGGCTCGCCTCCACAATTCATCAAACCAATAAAAATAAAACCTTTGTACGGAAGATTTTCTTTTTTCAACCCTTCCATCGTCGGGATTACGATGCGTTCCTCTACTTTCTTCATAAAAGCAGCATCTACAAACGGAACGGGAGAAACCGAACCCATGCCGCCTGTATTTAAACCCGTATCGCCTTCGCCAACGCGTTTATAATCTTTTGCTTCCGGCAAAATCTTATAGTTTTTTCCATCGGTCAGCACAAAAACAGAAAGTTCAATGCCCTGCAAAAACTGCTCAACTACTACTTTAGAACTGGCTGCGCCAAATTTTGCATCGCGCAGCATGGCGGTTAATTCCTGCTGCGCTTCTTCCCAACTGGTGCAAATCATTACACCTTTTCCGGCTGCTAAGCCGTCGGCTTTTAGTACAATCGGCAAACCGTGCGTTGCTAAATAAGCTAATCCTTCGGGTAAAGTTTCTGAAGTAAAAGTTTTGGAAGCAGCCGTTGGGATGCTGTTTTTAAACATAAATTCTTTGGAAAAATCCTTGCTGCCTTCTAATTGCGCCGCAGCTTTTTGCGGACCAATAACCGGAATGTTTTTAAGCAGATCATCTTCCAGAAAAAAATCATGGATGCCTTTTACCAGGGGTTCTTCGGGTCCAACCAAAACTAAATCAATGCTGTTTTTAAGCACTAAATCTTTGATCCGTTCAAAATCGGTTACTTGTATATTAACATTTTCACCATAAATCCCAGTTCCTGCATTACCGGGCGCAATAAACAACTGGTCACATTTCGGGCTTTGAGATAACTTCCAGGCAAAAGCACTTTCCCTTCCGCCAGAACCAAGGAGCAGGATATTCATAAAGCCAAAGATAGAATTTGGATGTAGAAGTTAGGGAATTTTATGAGATCCTATGATTTGTAATTTGGGTGAACAACAGTTTGCGGACCTGTAAAATCTTCTTGAATTTTATCAACTATTGCTTCAAAAAAATCCATAATCCTGGGATAAGTGTTAGTAGGTGCAACAAGTACAACAACTTTTACCGGATAATTTTTGAAGTTTTGCTGAAAAGATAAGTTATTATCAATCGTAATTAAAGCAGTGAAATTATAATCAAGCATTAGCTTCAGTAATTCCCCGTTTTGCTTGCTCAGCCATTTCATATCTTTAATAGTTGAAACTTGAAAACCGCGATCAATAAATCGGTATTTTAGCTTTACCGGCAGATTTTCATCCAATAATAGTTTCATCCAATACGCTTTCAGGAAATTCAAAATGTTTTGCGCCCCACGCAATTACCCGTTGGGCTTGCTCCAGACTTACACTTGGGAAATCTTCCAAGAAATCATGAATAGAAATTCCTTCTTGCAAATGCCAAAATAAACTTTGCACGGGTACGCGTGTGCCTTTAAAAACCGGTTTTCCAAACTGAATGTTCCGATCAACATTGATAAAATCTGAAAGCTTGCTCATATTCAAATATAATCAAACTCCTTGATTTTAAGCCGATAAAAGAAGCAATTTTCAAACCTTCGTCTACGTTTAGCTAAAGCCTGTGGTTCTCAATCAAAATCCGTAATTTTACCTGCCATTATGGCCTCGGCTGTGGATGGCGTAATTGTTGCAAACGAAGAATTTTATCTTAAGATTAAATACATGTTGGGATTTATCAGTAAACTTTTCGGTAATAAATCGGAGAGGGATGTGAAAGGCGTACAGCCTTTGGTAGAAAAAATAAAAGCAGAATTTGCCAAGCTGGAGCAGATCAGCAATGACGAACTGCGGGCAAAAACAATAGATTTTAAAGCGAGGATCAGCAGCGGATTGGAAAAGACCGATGCGCAAATTAAAGCTGCAAAAGAAGAAGCAGAAAATGATTCATCGATAGAAGTGAACCGCAAAGTGGAGCTTTATTCGGAGATCGACAAGCTGGAAAAAGACCGTAACAAAGAGTTGGAAGTGGTCCTGATGGACATTTTGCCGGAAGCTTTTGCGGTGGTAAAAGAAACTGCCCGACGTTTAGCCAATAACAAAACACTGGAAGTTACGGCAACAGATTTTGACCGGGAACTGGCTGCTTATAAAAAGAATGTATTGATTTCCGGTGATAAAGCGATCCATCATAATACCTGGATTGCTGCGGGAAATGAAGTTACCTGGAACATGGTTCATTATGATGTGCAGTTGATCGGTGGTGTCGTTTTGCACCAAGGAAAAATCGCCGAAATGGCTACTGGTGAAGGTAAAACCTTAGTAGCTACGCTGCCTGCTTACTTAAATGCTTTAGCCGGACAAGGTGTACACATTGTTACCGTGAATGATTATCTGGCTCGACGGGATAGCGAATGGATGGGTCCGTTGTATGAGTTTCATGGTTTGTCGGTGGATTGTATTGACCGGCATGAACCCAATTCCGAAGAACGCCGCAATGCTTATTTAGCCGATATTACTTTCGGTACAAACAACGAATTTGGTTTTGATTACCTGCGTGACAATATGACACGCAGCCCGGAAGAATTGGTTCAGCGCAAATTGCATTATGCAATGGTGGATGAAGTGGATTCGGTTTTGATTGACGATGCCCGTACGCCATTGATTATTTCCGGGCCTATCCCGCGCGGAGACGAGCATGAGTTTTATGACTTGAAGCCGCGGATCGAACGTTTGGTGAACGCACAAAAATCCTATGTTACCACAAAATTGAACGAAGCCAAAAAGCAGATTGCCGAAGGTAAAACAGGCATAGACGAAGGCGGCTTGGCCTTGCTGCGGGCACATCGCGGTTTGCCGAAAAATAAAGCGTTGATTAAGTTTTTGAGTGAGTCGGGCATTAAACCTGTGCTCAACAAAACCGAAAACTATTACATGCAGGACCAGAACAAGGAAATGCCAAAGGTAGATACGGAACTGTATTTTGTAATTGACGAAAAAAACAACCAGGTTGAGCTGACCGAAAAAGGTATTGAGCTGATCACGACTTCCGGGGAAGACCCGCACTTTTTTGTGATGCCGGATGTAGGGACAGAAGTTGCCGAAATTGAAAAATCGGGTTTGTCTTCCGAAGAAAAAGTAGCCAAAAAAGATGAATTGATGCGCGATTTCTCTATTAAATCAGAGCGTATCCATTCGGTCAATCAATTGCTGAAAGCTTATACTTTGTTTGAAAGGGACACGGAATATATCCTGGATGAAGGCAAAGTAAAAATTGTGGACGAGCAAACCGGCCGTGTGCTGGATGGCCGCCGTTATTCCGATGGCTTGCACCAGGCCATTGAAGCCAAAGAAAATGTGAAAGTGGAAGATGCTTCACAAACTTTTGCTACGGTTACTTTGCAAAACTACTTCCGGATGTACCACAAACTTTGCGGGATGACGGGTACAGCCGTTACCGAAGCGGGCGAGTTCTGGGAGATTTACAAGCTGGACGTGGTTGAAATCCCAACCAATACACCGGCAAGCCGCTCTGATCGCCAGGATTTGGTTTACCGCACGATGCGTGAAAAATATAATGCTGTTGCAGATGAAATTGTAGCTTTAACACAAGCCGGACGCCCGGTTTTGGTAGGGACAACCTCCGTAGAAATTTCCGAACTTTTAAGCCGAATGTTGAAATTGCGCGGTATCAAACACAATGTGCTCAACGCAAAACTCCACCAAAAAGAAGCAGATATTGTAGCCGAAGCCGGTAAAAAAAGTACGGTTACTATTGCAACAAATATGGCCGGCCGTGGTACGGACATTAAGTTGGGCGAAGGTGTAAAAGAAGTTGCCGGTTTGGCCATTGTAGGTACAGAACGCCATGAGTCGCGCCGGGTTGACCGCCAGTTGCGCGGCCGTTCTGGTCGTCAGGGCGATCCGGGTTCTTCCCAATTCTTTGTTTCTTTGGAAGATGACCTGATGCGTTTATTTGGTTCCGAACGTATTTCCGGCTTAATGGTTCGGATGGGAATCGAAGATGGCGAAGTGATCCAGCATTCGATGATCACCAAATCTATCGAACGCGCACAGAAAAAAGTAGAAGAAAACAACTTTGGTATCCGCAAGCGTTTGCTGGAATATGATGACGTGATGAACTCGCAGCGTACCGTAATCTATACGCGCCGTAAAAATGCTTTGTTCGGCGAACGCTTAGATGTCGATCTGAACAACACCATTTTTGATGTGACGGAAGATGTAGTTACCGAATTCAAAGACACTAATAATTTTGAAGGCTTCCAATTGGAAATGATCCGCCTGTTCTCTGTAGATACTGAAATCACTGCGGATGAATTTGCCGGAAAAACGACTCCGGTATTGGTAGAAAAAGCATTTCACGAGATCACCGATTATTATAAACGGAAATCAGAAGCGATTGCCAAACAAGCTTATCCGGTTTTAAAAGATGTTTATGATACCCGTGGAAACATGATCGAAAACATCATCGTTCCGTTTACAGATGGCGTCCATGGTATCCAGGTGGCTGTTCCCTTGCAAAAAGCAATTGAAAATGAAGGCCACGAAGTGTTAAAATCCTTTGAGAAAAACGTTGTGCTCACTTTTATTGACGATGCCTGGAAAGAGCATCTGCGCGAAATGGATGAGTTGAAGCAATCGGTACAAAACGCGGTTTATGAGCAAAAAGACCCGTTGTTGGTTTACAAGTTTGAAGCTTTTGAATTGTTCCGCCAGATGCTGGCCAACGTAAACAAGGAAATTGTAAGCTTCCTGTTTAAAGGCGGAATCCCGGTACAGCAACAACCGGAAGAAATCCTCGAAGCAAGGCCGGAACCAAAATTGGATATGCGCCAAATGCGCATATCCAAACCGCAGTTGGTACACGAAACTAATGGTGTGCCCGATGAAGATACACGAGAACTGCAAAAACCGATTCCGGTAAAAGTAGAACAGAAAATTGGCCGCAATGATCCTTGCCCTTGCGGAAGCGGCAAAAAATTTAAAAATTGTCATGGCGTTGGGACGGCATAAATTTGTTCTGCACAAAACCAAGAATTACAAAGATTTAGGTGCTAAAAGAAGCATCCGGACAGTAACAGTCGGGATGCTTCTTTTAGCAATGTTTTTTCTGGCTACTGCTGCTTTTGCACAAACACGCGGCGAAGTAGAAGTCATCAAAGATCCACGGATCGATAGTTTGATCGCACATCGTTTGTTGGCTGCCAAATCCCCTTTGGGAAAAATCGGAGGCAATTTCGGGTACCGCGTTCAGTTTTTCATTAGTCCTAACCGAAGTGAAATTTACGCCAAACAAGCTAGCTTTAATCAAATGTACCCGGACTTGCGCACTTACATTATTTACCAGGAACCGAATTATAAAATTAAGGCAGGAGATTTCAGGACCAGATTGGAAGCACAAAAATTAATGCATGATTTGCGTCCGCAGTTTCCAACTTTGTTTCTGGTTTCCGAAAAAATCAATTCGCCAAAATTGGATACTAATGATGATAAAAACTAAAATACAAGAGCTTGCCAAAAATATCCATCAGGAAGTTATTGCCAATCGCAGGCATCTGCACCAAAACCCCGAGCTTTCTTTTCACGAAGAAAAAACGTATCAATTTGTAACTTCCAAGTTGGATGAGTTGGGCATTGGTTACGAAAGAATGGCCGGAAATGGTTTGGTTGCTTTATTACAAGGCGAAAAACCTTCTGTACAAGTAGTTGCTTTGCGTGGTGATATGGATGCGTTGCCAATTACAGAAGCAAATGATGTTCCTTATAAATCACAAAATCCAGGCGTAATGCATGCTTGCGGCCATGACGTGCACACGTCATCTTTGCTGGGGACAGCACATATTTTAAATCAGCTCAAATCAGAATTTGGCGGAACGGTAAAGTTTATTTTTCAACCTGCAGAAGAAAAATTGCCAGGCGGTGCCAGTTTAATGATTGCAGAAGGCGTACTGGAAAACCCGAAACCGCAAGCTGTTCTTGGTCAGCACGTAATGCCTTTGATTGATGCAGGTAAAGTAGGTTTCCGTGCCGGAAAATACATGGCTTCCACTGATGAAATTTATGTAACCGTAAAAGGAAAAGGCGGACACGCTGCGCAGCCGCAGCAAAACATTGATCCGGTAATTATCACAGCCCATATTTTAACGGCTTTGCAGCAAGTGGTGAGCCGTTTTGCCGATCCTAAGTCGCCTTCGGTTTTGTCTTTTGGAAAAGTAATTGCAAACGGCGCAACGAATGTGATCCCGAATGAAGTTTATCTGGAAGGGACTTTCCGTACGATGGATGAAAAATGGCGGGAAGAAGCACATGTCAAAATGAAAAAAATGGCGGAAGGCATGGCCGAAAGTATGGGCGCGATTTGTGATTTTGAGATCAGAAAAGGTTATCCTTTTTTGATCAACGAAGAAAAACTGACAGCACGCGTTCGTGGTTTTGCCGAAGATTATTTGGGAAAAGAAAACGTGCTTGATTTGGATATTTGGATGGCTGCAGAAGATTTTGCTTATTACTCGCAAGTAGCAGATGCTTGTTTTTATCGTTTAGGAACCAGGAACGAAGAACGCGGAATTGTTTCTTCCGTACATACGCCAACTTTTGACGTGGACGAGGGTGCACTTGCTTTAAGCACTGGTTTGATGGCTTATATGGCTTTAAAAGAACTGGGTAATTGATGCTTCTTTTATCGGCATAAAATTGTCTTTTTGGCACAGGGGGAAATGACAGAGCAACTTGTTGTCCTGCGTTTATCCAACCCGATTTCTGTTTTAATCCTTTACTTTTACAACCTGTATATTAGATTGAAGATGAAAAAAGCCGTTGCGCTGCTGCTGTTGTTATTATGCTTTTCGGGGGTTTTCTCCCAAAAGATCAATAGGTTTAATCCAGATACACTGCAAACGATTGTAGTAGATTCGGCTGTAGCGAATATTCGGGCACGAGGCGGTTTATATGTACAGGATTTTATCGATCAAATTTTGCGCGACACCAGCTTTTACGAGGCCTTCCGCAACATGAAAAAGTATGCTTTTACAGCCGAGAACCGAGTTTATTCTTATGATAAAAAGGACAAAGTAGAAGGTAAAATTTACCGTAAACTGAAGCACAGCAACACGGCCGGGACGCACAAAATCCAATATCTGGCCAAGCGGGACAGCGGACAAGTTTACAAGCATAATGGTAAATACGAACTGTACACTGTGGAAATGTTTGATTATATTTTTATGAACGCTTACAATTCTGACTTTGTAAAAGGGGGCGATTCCCCTAATCCGGGCGGAAAAAATGAATCCTACAAAGACAAGTTAAAGACTTTGATTTTTAGTCCGGGACGGCCAATCAGCGGTATCCCTTTTATCAGTAAAAAAACGGAAATATTCGGGCCTGATCTAAAAAGTTATTATCGGTATGAATTTGCAAAAGGCACTTACCTGGATTCCATTCCGGTTTATCGTTTCAAAGTTGTCCAACGGCCGGGCCTGCTGGACGAGCAAAAAGACGACGTGATGATCAAAGAATTGACCACTATTTTTGACCAGCGTAATTTTCAAATTTTAGGCAGGTATGTGGACATGAAATTTAAAAATATGGTGATGGATTTTAATGTGCAGATGAATATTGAACTGAACCGCTTTGATGGTGAATTACTGCCGACCAAGATCAGTTACCAGGGCAATTGGGACGTGCCTTTTCATAAAGAAGAACGCGCTAGTTTTTTGGTGCTGCATAAAGATTACCAGGAAGAAAAATAAAGGATCAGCTTAATTGCTTTTCCATCAGCCAATCATGCTGCAGATCGTTCCCTAATTTAAACTCTAAAACGCCTGTTTTTATAAATCCCCATTGGTGGTAAAAATCAATTGCTTTCTGGTTGTGTTCCCAAACACCAAGAAATAATTTTTGCGCTTTATTTTCAGATGCAAAATTCAGAGCGAACTGCATCAAAGCAGCACCAATTTTTAGATTATGATAAGCTTTGGCTACATACAACCGTGCCAATTCTGCTGATTTTATACCGGTAAAAGAAGCGTTGACTGGATGAAAGATAAGTTTGATGCAGCCAATCGGAATACTGTTTTTAGTGGCATAAAAACAGTATGTATTTGGGTCTATTAATTCCTGCTGTACTTTTTCTGAACTGAAGCTTTCCGAAAGATATTGCTGCATATCCTGCGGATTGTTATGATGGGCAAAAGTTTCCAAAAATAGATCTGCACCAAATTTAGCCAGTTCTGTAGCTTCTTCCGGTTTTATTTGGCGGATGGTAATTTCTGTGTTCATTGTTCTGATGGTGTTGTAGGGGTGATTTATGAACTGCCCCTACTAAAACTCCGCATTCTTTGGAAACCGAGGAAAAGGGATCACGTCACGGATATTGCCCATACCAGTCACAAACTGCACCAATCGCTCAAAGCCCAAACCAAAACCAGCGTGTTCGCAAGTACCAAAGCGGCGTGTATCCAAATACCAGTCCAGTTCTTCTTTCGGGATGCCCATTTCGTTCATCCGTTGTTCTAATTTATCCAAACGTTCTTCCCGTTGCGATCCGCCAACCATTTCGCCGATTCCTGGAAAAAGAATGTCCATTGCCCGGACCGTTTTTCGTCCTTCCGCGTCCGGCTCGTTCTGGCGCATGTAAAAAGCTTTGATTGCTGCCGGATAATCTGTTAAAATCACCGGTTTTTTAAAGTGTTTCTCCACCAAAAAACGTTCGTGTTCTGATTGCAGGTCGGCTCCCCAGCCTTCGATCAAATAGTTGAATTTCTTCTTTTTATTTGGTGTCGATTCCTTTAAAATTTCAATCGCTTCGGTATAAGTCAAACGCTCAAAATCCTGATCTAAGCAAAACTGCAATTTCTCCAGCAAACCCAGATCCTGACGTTCCTGCTGCGGTTTCTGCTTTTCTTCTTCTGCCAAACGCTGTGCTAAAAATTCCAGGTCATCCGCATTTTTTTCCAATGCTTCTTTTATCACCTGTTTTAACAGATCCTCGGCCAAGTCCATGTTGTCTTCCAAATCATAAAAAGCCATTTCGGGTTCGATCATCCAAAATTCAGCTAAATGGCGTGTCGTGTTGGAGTTTTCAGCCCGAAAAGTTGGCCCGAAAGTGTAAACATCACTTAAAGCCATCGCGCCCAATTCGGCTTCCAACTGACCAGAAACCGTTAAATTGGTTGCTTTTCCGAAGAAATCTTCTTTGTAATCAATTTCTCCCTGATCTGTTTTCGGAACGTTGGCCAGATCAAAATTCGTGACGTGGAATGTTTCCCCGGCACCTTCCGCATCCGAAGCGGTGATGATTGGTGTTTGCAGATTAACAAATCCGCGTTCCTGAAAAAACTGGTGCACGGCAAAAGCCAGCGTATTTCTCACCCTAAAAACAGCAGCAAAAGTGTTGGTGCGAAAACGTAAATGTGCAATCTCCCGCAAAAACTCCAAGCTGTGTTTTTTGGGTTGAAGCGGATATTTTTCCGGGTCAGAATCGCCCAGGATTTCGATGGATGCTGCTTTTACCTCTACTTTTTGTCCTTTTCCCAGCGAAGCAACTACTTGTCCGCTTACGCTAATGGCCGCGCCGGTCGTGATGCGTTTTAAAAGTGCCGGATCGGTATTTTCAAAATCAACAACAATTTGCAGGTTGTTATTGGTTGAGCCATCGTTTAAAGCAATAAATTGGTTGTTGCGGAATGTGCGCACCCAGCCTTTTACCGTAGTTTCAAATCCGGTTTCTTCGCTTTGCAAAAGTGCCTTGATCTTTGTTCGCTGACTCATAATCGAAATACTTTTTTGAGCGCCGAAAATACGATTAATTCAATACAGATAATTTTGAATTTTAATAGGATAAACTAAACATCAAAATTTACCCGATAAAAACAGTACCTAATTTGGATGATTTGGTTGCTTCAAACAAAAACTATTTAAACAATTGCTCCGTAAGTTTTTTACTGTTTTAATTTAAAACTATTCTTTAAAAGTAAACTAAAATTAAATTAAACAAAGGCTTTTAGATAGCGTTAAAAGTTTGATTATACATTTATACACCATTAAAATTTTCATGAAGAACAATTTCATCATTAAAACAAACCTTTGTGCATTAGCACTTTTGGCATTTTCCTTTGCGGCATGTAACAACGGCAAAAAAGCAACAGGCAGCAGTGATACTTCCAGCACAACTTCTACAAAAGTAGATACTATGGCAGCATCAGCCAAAACCTTGGCCCCAAAAGGCCCGAAACCAGCCTGGGCACCAAATATCAAACCTGAAATGGCAGTAGTGATTGAGAAATTGGCCAGCTACGGCGATAAACCAATTGAAACACTTACTGCGGTTGAAGCCCGGAAAAACCATACGCCAACTGATGCCGTGATGGACATAATGAAAGAAAATAACATCCCAATGCCGCCTTCAAAAGTAGATACCATGGGCAAAGAAATCCCGGTTGCAGGCGGAAACATTCACCTGCGTATTTATACGCCGAAAGAAGGCAAAGCACCTTTTCCGGTAATCGTATATTATCATGGCGGAGGTTTTGTAATTGCTAATTTGGATGTTTACAGTGCTTCTGCACAGGCAATGGCCGAGCAGGTTGGCGCAGTGGTGGTATCGGTAGCTTACCGTTTGGCCCCTGAACATAAATTCCCAACGGCACATCAAGATTCTTACGCCGCTTATGCCTGGGTAGTTAAAAATGCAGCTTCTATCAAAGGCGATCCGAAGAAAATTGCTGTCATGGGTGAAAGTGCCGGTGGCAACTTGGCCGTGGCAACAGCTATTGCCGCCCGCGATAAAGGCATTATGGTTCCAACGGCTATCATAAGCGTTTACCCAATTGCACAAGCAGATATGACCACGCCTTCTTATGTTAAAAATGCAAACGCAAAACCCTTGAATAAAGCGATGATGATGTGGTTCACTAAGAATTATGTAAGAACGATGGCTGATGCAAAAGACCCGAGAATTTCTTTGGTGAATGCTAATTTAAAAGGGTTGCCTGCTACCACCATTATTACTGATGAATATGACCCGTTGCAAAATAATGGGATGCTGCTAGCCGATAAATTAAAAGCAGCTGGTGTTAACGTTACCAGCAAAAATTACGATGGCGTAACCCATGAGTTTTTTGGTATGGCAACGGTAGTTCCGCAGGCTAAAGAAGCACAAGCATTTGCAGCAAGCGAACTGAAAAAAGCTTTTGGTATATAATTTTCACTGATTTTTAGGTGATAAAAAGAGCTGTCCTGATATTCAGGATGGCTCTTTTTAGTTTCTAACTTTTATCAAGAAAATATTTCTTTTGATAAAAGAAGTATTCTATTATACAATTCTTATTTTACTTTCCTAATTTTTATCAAATGTTAAACTATCAACTTCACGAACTTTTAGATGAATATGGAGAATCATTTACAGAAGATCCCAAATACACTATTGATTTTATAAAAGCTAAGCGACAAGAATTGGATAGCCTGAACACATTTGATGATCCTGATGATTTCAAAAAATATATCGCCATTATCGGAAGATATATGGAAGCTTTAGTTAAATCAGGGAAATACAATCTGGCTATTGATGAAGCAAATGCGATGATGCCTTTGATCGAAGAAAGCAGAGCTTTACTTGCAATTAAAGCATCTAAAATAACCTGGTATTTAACTATCCGTTTTCAAAAAGCATTGGCACATTTTCAGTTGAAAGATTATGCGGTGGCTTTAAAAGAGTTTAAAGCATTACAAGCAATTGATCTGCAAAGTGATGAAATAAAGAAATGGGTAGATTATTCCTGGTATGGAAAATATCAATTTTACAACAATTTAGTTTTTATTCTTGGTGCAATTTTAATTTTTGGTGATTCTTTATTAAAAAACCATTTATCTAAAAACACCAATCTCCTGGTTAATTTTACAGGATTGGGTTTATGGATAATTTATTTCATTGTATTTTTCAAAATTAGAAGGAACAGAAGAAAATAATTTAGTAACGAATATTGTGTTGTTTGAAGCTATTGTCATTTCGACCAAAGGGAGAAATCTTCCTCAAAGCGATAGAGTTTGTAATATTGGATGAAGATTTCTCCTTTCGTCGAAATGACAAATTTACCTTGTAAAAGAAGCATTAATCTTATAAGATGCCGAAACGAGTTCTTCTTAACAACATTAAACCAAAATCTTATTTTTGTTTTTGATGATCAACAAAACTACTATAGACCGCATTTTTGAAGCTACCGATATTGTAGAAGTGGTGGGCGAGTTCGTGCAGTTGAAAAAGCGTGGCGCAAATTATGTCGGTTTGTCGCCTTTTGCCAACGAAAAAACACCTTCTTTCACGGTTTCTCCGGTGAAAGGTATTTTCAAGGATTTTTCTTCCGGACTGGGCGGTTCTGCGGTTACTTTTTTGATGGAGCACGAAAAATTCACGTATCCCGAAGCGTTGAAATGGCTGGCCAAAAAGTACAATATTGAGGTAGAAGAAGATCAGCAAACACCCGAAAACAAAGAAGAAGACAACCGCCGCGAAAGCCTGATGGTTGTTTCTGCTTTTGCGGCCAAGTTCTTTCAGCAGAGTTTGCTGGAAACGCCTGAAGGACAAAATATTGGTTTAAGTTATTTTAAAGAGCGGGGTTTTCGGGAAGATATTATCCGAAAATTTGAATTGGGTTATTCACCGGATAATTGGGATGCGTTTAGCAGTGCGGCCATCAAACAAAACTATCAACAGGAATTTTTGGTGGAGAGTGGTTTGTCTGTTAAACGCGATAACGGAACATTATATGATCGTTACCGCGGCCGCGTGATGTTCCCGATCCATAGTTTTACCGGCCGCGTGGTTGGTTTTGGCGGGCGGACGTTGAAGAACGATAAAAGTGTTCCTAAGTATGTCAATTCGCCAGAATCGGAAATCTATCATAAATCCAACCTGCTTTATGGTTTATATTTCGCCAAAAAAGCCATTCGCGAAACCGATAATTGTTATCTGGTAGAAGGTTATGCCGATGTAATTTCTGTGCATCAGGCCGGAATTGAAAATGTGGTTGCTTCTTCCGGGACTTCTCTTACAGTTGAACAAATTAGATTGATCGGTCGTTCTACCAAAAACATCACCATTTTGTATGATGGTGATGCGGCGGGAATAAAAGCTGCGCTAAGAGGTTTAGATTTGATCTTGGAAGAAGGCCTGAACGTAAAAGTAGTTACTTTCCCCGATGGGCACGACCCGGATTCTTTTGTGCGAAAAGTCGGCACGAATGCTTTCAAAACATACATTGATCAGCATCAAAAAGATTTTATCCTCTATAAAACAAGCACGCTGCTAAAAGGTGCGGGAAATGACCCGATAAAAAAAGCAGAGGTGATCCGGGAAATAGTAGAAAGTATCGCCAAGATTCCGGATTCGATCAAAGCTTCTGTTTTTGTGAAGGAATGCAGTTTGCTGTTGCAAATGGACGAGCGTTCGTTGCTGACCGAGCTGAACAAAATGCGGCTGGCCAAATCCAAAAAGCAGGATCAGTCTGCCTCAAAACCGGTTCAGCAGGAAACGTTGGTTACTGAAAATATACCGATAAAAACAGTATCCGCAGAAGATACGCAAGAGAAAGAAATTGTACGTCTGCTTATCACCTATGGTAACAAAATGATTGATTGGGACGGCATTGCCAACACGTACATTGGTCCGTTTATGATTTCAGAAATGAGCGATGTGGAGTTTGAAAACACGGAAAGTAAAAACTTAGTTGATATTTATCGGCAGGAACTGGAAAACGGCCGCTTGCCGGACGAAGCTTTTTTTATCCATCACCCAGATCGTTCTGTTACTGATTTGGCCGTTTCCATGGTTTCCACGCCTTATATTTTAAGCGAGAACTGGTATGAAAAGCACAAAATATTGGTTTCGGATGAGCAGGACAATATGAAAGCGACTATTCTGGGCGCAATCTTTCATCTGAAAAAACGAAAAGTTGACCAAATCCTGGAAGGCATCCGCAGGGAACTGCAAAAAACAACCAGCAATGATGATGTGGATATTTTGCTGAACCAGTACCAGCACATGAAAAAGGTGGAAAAACACATTTCTGATTTTCTTGGTTCTGTGATTTTAAAATGATGGCCGAACACAATAACTTAGGCCGCAAAGGCGAGGAGCTGGCCAAACAACATCTGGAAAATGCCGGTTATGAAATTTTAGACGAAAACTGGCGTTTTGGAAAAGCAGAAGTTGATTTAATTGCATATCGAAACAAAACCATCATTTTTGTGGAAGTGAAAACGCGGTCGGGAAACGCTTTTGGCGAACCGGAAGATTTTGTAGATGCTGCGAAACAAGCCTTGCTGGTAAGCGCAGCAGATGAATTTATAGAACTGATGGAATTTAACGGGGAAGCACGTTTTGATATTGTCGCCATTTTGTTTGATCAGCGGGGCAATTACCGTTTAAACCATATTCAGGATGCCTTTTGGCCTGATCCTTATTAACCAAATCTCATGAATAAAAAATTTATATTACTTAGTTTTTGCGCCGTTTTAAGTTTATACGCTTGCCGCAACAAACAAAATAACAACCAGGAAGCAAGTGCTTCTTTGTCTATTAATCCCTCGGCAGGCAGCAATATCCCAGCAGGCAAAGATGTACCCATACAAGTGAGTGCGCCGGAAGGTTACAAAGTTGATTCTGTAGTTTATCAAATGGATAATACCAAGTTGGGCGTTAAAAAGGATTTGTCAGCCATCACCTTAAAAACCGATACGCTTCCTTTAGGCATCAAACAAATTGTGGCTACTATTTATCAGGGAAAAACGGCAACGCCTGTAACCACCAATATTGTTTTGTTAGCTGCGAAAGCACCGGAAGAACTGACATATAAAGTAGAAAAAGTGTTTCCTCACGATACTTCCAGTTATACCGAAGGTTTGGTTTACCAAGATGGGTATCTATATGAAAGTGGGGGAGGCTACTTAAAACCACCTGAAGGAGAGCAAGCTAATGGTCAGTCAAGTTTAAGAAAAGTAAATTTAAGCACGGGTAAAATATTGCAAAAGACAATGGTTGATCCTGCAATCTTTGCTGAAGGAATTTCTATTGTAGATAATAAAATAATCCAGTTGACTTGGAAAGAAAAGATAGGTTACATTTATGATAAAGGGTCGTTAAAACTTCTTAAAACGTTTAATAATAATGTAGGATTGGAAGGTTGGGGAATGTGTTTTGATGGCAAAAAATTGTACATGGACGATAGCTCTAATCGCATTTGGTTCTTAAATAAAGATACTTATCGTCAAACCGGTTTTATTGATGTTTACGATGATAAAAAGGCAATTGAAAATATCAATGAATTGGAATACGTAGATGGGAAATTGTATGCTAATGTTTACACCACAAATGATATTTTAGTAATTAATCCAAAAACCGGGGCAGTTTTAGAGAAAATAGATATAACAAACTTATATCCCAACAGAAATCCTAATGCAGATGTATTAAACGGCATTGCGTATGACGCGCAAACCAAGCGTCTTTTTATAACCGGCAAAAAGTGGCCGCATTTATATCAGGTAAAGTTTGTGAAAAAAGGGGTGTAAAAGAAGTATTGTACTATGCCTATGCCTAACAACAAATCTTTTATATCACACCCAATCTTTCAATCCGGTCAAAATGCTTTCTGTTTAATGTTGCTAATTGCATATTTTGAGTTACTGCGGTTGCTGCTATAAATAAATCTGCAAGGTCAATTTGTTTTCGCATGCGTTTTAAGTTAGCATTTATGTCAACCGCTGTAGTTACAGCTTTTTCGTCAAATGGAATGACTTTGATTCTTTCCAATACTTTATCCCAATATTCTAATTGATTTGTTGTAGCACCTGCATAAATTTCATATTTAGTTATGGTAGATATGGTAAATTCATATTCTTGCCGAACTAATGAAATTCAAACAGATTTACTTTTGTCTGTTTTACGATAAAAGTCTATAAGTATAGATGTATCAATCATAATTATTATGTTCGCCATTGGTTGATAGCTTTTCTATTTTCTTCAATAACCGCTAATTGTTCTGGTGTTGCAACGGGCCCTTTCAAAAGCAGATCTTCTAAATCTGTTGAGGTTTTTTCTTCCTTCACTTCTTTACCAATTTCTTCCTTAAGTTGTTCCAACTGTGTTGCGGGCAATGCCTTTACAATTTTTAATAATTGGTCAAAACCTATATCTACTTGTATTTGCATAGCATCAAATTTAATAAATTATAGTTGAGAAAATTTTTAAAGTCAAGAATAGAATCTAATCAGATAAAAGAAGCATCTGCAATTTACAAATGCTTCTTTTACCTATAAAAAATCCTTACCGCCAATCCTTATATTGATTGATCAAACCATTGGTCGAAGAATCATGATCAGTAACCGCTTCATCACCTTTTAATTCTTTCTGGATTTTGACGGCCAATTGTTTGCCTAATTCTACGCCCCATTGGTCGAAACTGAAGATGTTCCAGATAACGCCTTGCACAAATATTTTGTGTTCATAAAAAGCAATCAAACTACCTAAAGAGCGCGGCGTAATCTTTTTAAGCAGGATAGAATTGGTTGGCCGGTTGCCTTCAAAAACTTTAAAAGGAGCAAGTTTTTCTATTTCTGCTGCGGTTTTACCGGAAGCTTTCAATTCCGCCGTTACTTCTTCCTCGGTTTTACCGTTCATTAAGGCTTCGGTTTGTGCGAAAAAGTTGGACAGCAAAATTGGGTGATGCTCGCCGGTTGGGTTATGACTTTGTGCAGGTGCAATAAAATCGCAAGGGATGATCTTGGTGCCTTGGTGGATCAACTGGTAAAAAGCATGTTGTCCATTAGTTCCGGGTTCGCCCCAAATAATCGGTCCGGTGGAATAATCCACCATTTCACCATTGCGGTCCACATGTTTACCATTGCTTTCCATATCGCCCTGCTGAAAATAAGCGGCAAAACGGTGCATGTACTGGTCGTAAGGCAAAATTGCTTCTGTTTCAGATCCGAAGAAATTATTGTACCAGATGCCGATCACGCCCAGCATCACCGAAATATTCTGCTCAAATTCTGTTGTTTTAAAATGTTCATCTGCTGCATTAGCGCCGGTAAGCAGTTCTTTAAAATTATCAAAACCAACACTTAAAGCGATAGACAAACCAATGGCACTCCACAAAGAATAACGGCCGCCAACCCAATCCCAGAAAACAAACATGTTCTTTGTATCAATTCCAAAAGCTTCCACAGCTTTGCTGTTGGTAGATAATGCCGCAAAATGTTTCGCTACATCTTCATCTTTTCCGCCGCCTTTGATAAACCAATCGCGCGCGGTGTGGGCGTTGGTCATGGTTTCCTGTGTGGTAAAAGTTTTGGAAGCGATTAAAAACAGCGTGGTAGCCGGGTTTAAACCTTTTAAAATTTCGGTAATTTGTGTTCCATCTACGTTGGAATCAAAGTGCATGTTCAAATGGTTTTTGTATGATTTTAACGCTTCGGTGACCATTACCGGGCCTAAATCAGAACCGCCGATACCAATATTCACCACATCCGTGATCGCATCGCCTTGATAGCCTTTCCACTCACCAGAAATAACCGCGTTAGAGAAAGTTTCCATATGCTTTAAAACTGCATTTACCTCTTCCGTTATGTTTTCACCGTCAACTGTCAGCGGTTTGTTCGTTACGTTTCTTAAAGCAGTATGTAAAACGGCACGGCCTTCCGTTTCATTAATTTTTTCTCCCGAAAACATCGCTTCAATTGCTTCTTTTAGCTTGCATTCTTTTGCTAATTGTATTAAAAGCGCCATCGTTTTATCATCAACGCGGTTCTTGGAGAAATCAAAAAGAATATCTTCAAAAGTGATGGAGAATTTTTTAAAGCGGTCCGGGTCATCTTTAAACATATCTTTCATCTGGCGTTCGGCAACATCAGGAAAGTAATCGGATAAATAACGAAATGCTTCGGTTTCGGTAAAATTTATTTTTGGTAACATGCTCTTGGTTTTAATTCAAAACTATGATTAAAAAAGAACAGAAGCTAAATTTGTTCTGAATAGTTTTGAGCAAGACCGGAAGAATTACCGATACCAATTTTTAGGTGGTAAAAGAAGCATGGGGGGAAAGTTGGGAAGACCCAAGACGGAAAGTCAAAGCCTCACCCTAAATCCCTCTCCAGGGGAGAGGGACTGGAAAAGCAGCCTATTACTCCCTCTCCTTTGGAGAGGGCCGGGGTGAGGCTTTTAGAGAGTGGCCGGGGAGAATACTTGAAAAACCAATTTTATTTTAAGTTACCAACCGGAACAAACCCGGTAACTTTTGCGCTGGCGGGATTGCGGTAATCCACAAAATACAAGCCGCCTGTTGCTGTAACAATCGCAGTGTTTTTATAAGTGATCACATCCTGGGCATCGGTTATTGGTACTTGTTTTAGCAGGGTAATATTGTTGGCCATTGCTGCATCAAAAATCTTTAAGCCATCTTTTCCATCGCATATCAATAACAGGTTTCCGTCTTTGGATAATCCCCTCGGGCTGGTCAGAGCATAAGTTTTGATAAAAACAGGATTGGTTAGGGAGCTTATGTCCAACACGTCTAATTGGTTGGAAAAACCACCGCAACTGTTTCCGCTATGCAAAGTAACATAAGCTGTGTTGCCATCTGCAATAACCGGATCGCAGCTTCTTACATGTGTAAATTGCGAAAGTTTTACCGGGGAATCAGGGTTTGTGGCATCGTAAATGAACATACCCGATTGAGAACCGATAAATAGATTGTTGCCGTAAGGAAAAATAGTTTCAATATTTCCCTGGCCAAGTGTTTTTTTATCTACAAAAACCGGATTGGAAGCATCCGAAGTATTAAAAACTTTTAGATCGGTATAACTAACGGCATACATCCGGTCATTTAGTAAACCAAACCTGGAAGTTGAACCACCGGTTCCGTTGGTTGTTGTTGGAACTGTAGAAGAACAGCTGCTGGCCGAATTTAAAGTATATGCTTGAGGATTGACATTTGTATTTTTAACAATAGTTGTATCAACCCTGATGTAACCGGCAAAAATTTTTGAAGTGTCAGGAGAATAACCCAAAGCATAATTTTCAGGGAAAACATTGGATATGGATTTTTTTATGTATGCTAAAGTTGGGTTGCTGATATCAATAGTCAGTAAATCTTTACCAAAATCAACATATAGATAATTGCCTCTCACGGCAATATCATTACAACCGGGAATCGGGACAAAAGCAATTTTCTGCGGATAGTTGATATTAGTGATATCAACTACATGAACGCCTCTGTTTACATCCACCAAAAACAAATTGTTGCCCTGAATAAAAATTTTCCCGGCCTGTATAATATCCCTGGCCGGCATGCTTTTGATATTAGCCCTAACTTCTGTTTTACTTTTGTAAAAGGGTTTATAATAAGTGTAAGGCACTAAGTAAGAACTGTCTTTTGTGCAGGCCGGAAGCAGGCAGCCGGCAGCAATAAAAAGTATGGCTAAAAGAAGTATCCGGTTTTTCATGATGTTTTGATTAGGTTTTAATAGTCCATACGAAGCAAATTGCTGCTGCGCTACAATCTCAAAGAAAATTTCAATGCTTCTTTTAAGGCAATAAAATCTGTGTCCGGCTGTACTTTTTCGCCAGGTTCAAATTTCTATCTTTGCGGCATGACAAAAGAACAAGTTCAAGACTTGAGGGATCGCGTAACTTCCCTGAGGAGGCATCTTTGACGTCGAAACGAAACTGTACCGGTTAAAAGACGAAGAAGACCTCACCTTAGCTCCCGATTTTTGGGACGATTCCAAAAAAGCAGAGAAAGTGCTGGCTTCCATGAAAAGTAAAAAAACATGGACGGATGCTTTTCATGCCGTAGAAACTTCGGTAGAAGACACCGCGGTGATGTACGAAATGAACCAATCCGGCGATGCAACAGATGAGGAAGCAAAAGAGCAATACGAACTCACGCTGAAATTGCTGGAAGACTTGGAGTTTAAAAACATGCTTTCGGCAGATGAAGACCAGTTGAACGCAGTTTTGCAAATTACAGCAGGCGCAGGCGGAACCGAAAGCTGCGATTGGGCCGCTATGCTGATGCGGATGTACACCATGTGGGCGCAAAAGCATGGTTATAAAGTAAGTGAGCAGGATTTCCAGGAAGGTGAAGTTGCAGGTGTAAAAACAGTAACGCTGCAAATAGAAGGTGCATTTGCTTACGGTTATTTAAAAGGCGAAAACGGCGTGCATCGTTTGGTGCGGATTTCCCCGTTTGACAGCAATGCCAAACGCCATACTTCTTTTGTATCGGTTTATGTGTACCCTTTGGTGGATGATACGATTGAAATTGATGTCAACCCTTCCGATATTGAGTTTGAAACTTTCCGTTCTGGCGGTGCCGGCGGCCAGAATGTGAACAAGGTAGAAACGGCAGTCCGTTTATACCACAAACCTTCGGGCATCATTATCAAAAACCAGGAATCCCGCTCGCAGTTGCAGAATAAAGAAAATGCTATACGCTTGTTAAAATCACAATTGTATGAAGCCGAATTGCGCAAACGTATGGAAATCAGCAACGCGATTGAAGGTGCCAAAATGAAAATTGAATGGGGTTCGCAAATTCGGAATTACGTTTTGCATCCTTATAAATTAGTAAAAGATGTGCGAACCGGCCACGAAACTTCCAACGCACAAGCTGTTTTGGATGGCGATTTGGATGAGTTTTTAAAAGCTTATCTGATGGAGTTTGGTGGAAATAATTGATTCGACGAGATGCTGTTTTTACCACACTAATTTTTTAGTCGATAAAAACAGCATTTGTATTTACAGTAAGATTGAGAATGTGTAATGATGAGGTTCGGAAATAATTAGAAAGTCCGAAAGTTGGGAAAATTTAAACAGGGTACTTCTTTTTAAGATGTTTTAATATTTCCGGAAAAAATGCTGCAAAAGTTTTGTACTTGTGAGAGTTGATATATTTATCAGTTATAAAAGCTGTTAGATCTTCTACATAAATAAAATCGCTTGCAGTTTCTCGGGCCATTTGACGTTTAAACTGGCGTTCAGTGCGGTACTTTTTATACAAAGCCGATACAATTGACCGTACCATATTTTCATTCAAACAATAAGTCCAGTTGCTAATCTCATTTCTTTGCATGCCTTCGTCATCCTTATTAAATAGGTAGCTTAAAGCATCTATTTCTTTAACATATTTTTTAAAAAGGCTTTCAATATAAATATGGCTTCCCTCGTGCCAAACCAAATTATCAAAGTTCTTAAATTCAAATACAGGGTCAGCATCTTTTGAAGCTTCCCTGTTAAAATAACCTGTGTTATAAATAACCCAATCAGCAAATTGCGGGTTTAATGTTTTGGTCATTATTGCGTGCGATCCCCAACTGTTTAGCGGATCAATGCAAATATACCAGCGGACATTAGAATCGTATTTATAAAAATCCTTTAACTTATCTATCAATTTGCCCGAATCAACCTTCGCCTTCAAGTCATCGCCCCATTTGTTATAACGGCTTTGGTGTTTTTGGTAGAATTCCCAAAAGTGTGTATAGTTAAAAAAATCTTTACAAAGTTTTAGGTATTCCAATACGTTTTCTTTGCCGTAATTTTTATACCAGTTCAAATCTACCGGCTCATAAATTTTAATATTGGGAAAATCACTCATGCACCAGCCTAATTCTACCAGGTCAGTATAAGTTTTATCAAATGACGCTACTTTTTTTACTGCCGGATGATTCTTATACTTTCCAAAATATGCCAGCACTTCCTTACTATATGCTGATGAGTTTGGTTGTGGATATTTATCAGCCAATATTTGAATAATAGTAAAAAGTTCAATGCCGGGATGAACAGTTACTTTGAGTTTTTCCTGAACTTTTTCTTGAGAGAACCCAACGAATGGGAGCAACATAGTTATGTAAATCAATAATAGCTTTTTCATTGCGATTTAGTTTATCACACCAAAGATGTAGCAGGAAGTTTACATTGAAAAAAGTGATTGACAAATGCTGTAATTTTGTTGATGAATAGTTATAAATGAGTTAAAGCAACATTTGGCTTTTTCGTCATCAAAATTTGCCAGTTCATGTATTAGGTATCTTTGAAACAAAAACCCCATATTATATTTAGCTGATGAAGCGTAAATACATTATTCTTTTACACCTTACTTTTTGGGGTTTATTGATATTAAATAACTCTTTTGCTTTTTTTAACAATAACGCATTTGACTCTTTTAAAAATCAACCTAAGAGCTTTTCGTTGTTTGTAAAATGTTTATTTTGCGAAGTAGGCTTTAGCAGCATTACTGCACTTTGTTTTTACAGTAATTATTTGTTTGTTGCGCCAGCACTATTTGTAAAAAAGAATTATTTTAAAGCTGTTTTATTTGTAGTGCTAACTTTAGTAGCGTTGATATGCTGGCGGTATATAGTTGAGTTTTGGTTTTTTAAACCTGTATTAGGTTTCGATAATTATAAGGGTAACTCTATTACAGTAGAGTTCTACATCAATAACATCTTTTATTATTATTTTCCGGTATACTTCATTTACGGAATTATGTATTTTTTTGCCGAAAGCTGGTACCAAAATAAACAGCGGCAACAAGAGCTTGAAAAAGAGCAGGCGACAGCCGAATTAACTTTTCTGCGTTCACAAATCAACCCGCATTTTTTGTTTAACAGCATTAATGATATTTATTCATTAACCTATAAAAGATCAGAGTTGGCACCTGTTGCCTTGTTAAAGCTTTCGGAGATTTTACGTTATATGTTGCGTGAAAGCAAAGATGAATTTATGCTGTTGCAAAGCGAGATAAAATATTTAGAAAATGTAATTGAGCTACAAAGTATTAGTGCTAAAGGAAATGCTTATATTGATTTTTCTATTGAAGGGTATATCGGAGATCAAAAAATAGCTACACTACTTTTTATTGCGTTCACTGAAAATGCTTTTAAACACGGTGTATTAACCAATCCAAAAACTCCTGTAAAAATTAATTTACAAGCTACTAACAACAATATCAGGTTTACAATACAGAATAAAAAGAACTGTGATCAAAAAGATAAAACTGGAGGTATTGGTTTGAACAATGTACGGCGTAGATTATTATTGTTGTATCCAAATAAGCACAAGTTGATAATTAATGATGAGGGTGATTTTTATAGAATTGATTTGACATTGCAATTAACATGAAACAGCTACGTTGCTTAATTATTGATGATAAGCCTTTAGCTATAGATATACTGGCTGAGTATGTAAGTAAAATATCTTTCTTGATATTGGTTGCTACAACTATAGATCCAATTGATGGGCTAAAAATATTACGCGAACAGCAGATTGACCTTGTTTTCTTAGACATCCAAATGCCCGGTTTAACCGGACTGCAATTCATAAAAATAGCAGGTAAACAAAGCAAAATTATCCTTACAACTGCTTATGCTGAATATGCTTTGGATGGTTATGAACATGATGTGATTGATTACTTGTTGAAACCAATTGCATTCGATCGTTTTTATCGTGCTGCGGAAAAATCTTTGCAAACATTTGTACCGGACATAAAAGTTAACCCGCAATCCACAACCCAAGTAGAATTTCCTCCGGAGTTTTTATTTGTAAAAACAGAGTACCGGATACAAAAGATAAATATTAAAGATATTCTGTTTATAGAAAGCATACAAAACTACATCTCTATAACTACAAAATTGGAACGCGTGCTAAGTCTGCAAAGTTTAAAAAATATAGAAGAGCAGTTACCCAAAAAAGAATTTATACGCGTACATAAATCATTCATTATTGCCTTACGACACATTTCTTCTATTGAAAAGAGCCGCATCAAAATCAGTGATCATTTAATCCCTATCGGAGAAAGTTATCGTAAAAGTTTTTACGATTTAATTGATCATAATTATTAAGAAGACCTAAAGTCAATCTTTCGGACTTCCCAACTTTCTAACTTTCGGACTTTTTTTCAAGAATGCGGATGCTCCTCACTGGCAATGATCAGCAATTCCGCTAACTCTTCTACCTTTTCTGTTAAGCCAGAATTTTCATAAGAACTGATCAAATTCCGAATAATCCGTTTGATAATTTCCTGATTACTGCAAGGTTCGTAATACTGTGGTTCCGGTTTCAGGTTTAGCTGTTTTAAAAACATATCTACGTCTCTTTTTCCAAAAACGAAACCTTTGTTAAAGGTGTTGATGTAAAACAAAATGCCGTTTTCTGCTTCCGGCTGAGCACTTTCATCTACATAACCCAAGATAAAATGCTGTGGCAAGTTCACGCCAAAAACCGGAATGTCCAGCTTTTGTGCAATTACAGAATAAATAACGGCCAGCGAAGTATGGTTTCCCTTTTTCATTTCCATTACTTGGCTGAGGTAAGAATTTTGCGGGTCCTGATGATTGGCAGTATTGCCTCTGAAACCATAAATGTTATAAAAAATATGGTTCATCAGCTTTATTTTTTCTACCGGACTGGCTTCGTACAACATTTGCAGCCAGATGTCGCGCTTAATGGCTTCAATCTGGTTGATGATTTTCTGCTCATCCAGATCCGGATACTGGTATTTATTGATGAGTAGTGCACCGCGCAACAAGTCAAATGCACTGCTCTGGCACCACAATTTTAAATCGTTTTTTAAGTTGGAAAACTGTATTTCGTGGACTAATTCTGCAATGCGTTCCTGCAAAACCGGATCGAAGGCGCTTTCCCAGGCAGCTTCTAAATGGCTGATCACTTCGGCACCATAAGAAAACAGCTTTTGGTGCACGTGATTGAATATTTCCTGATCGGGATCGTCTAATAATTTTACTAAAGAATTGATTTCAGATGGATTGATCATAAAGGAGACCGCTTTAAAGAGAACAATTATTTCAAATATAAATTATCTTTGGCGTATGTTCAACTGGAAATTTGCCAGCAATTACCTTCAACACTACTTTACCGCAAAGAGCAGGCATGGTGTGCATTCGCCTTTTGTGTATGAATTGATTGACAGTGTCATATACGATTTTAGTGCCAAAAGTGATTACCTGCCAATAGAGCAGATCAGGCAGCAGTTGCTTCAAAGCGAAGCTAAAGTAACGGTTGTGGATTTGGGCGCCGGTTCCCATACCAATAAAAACCAGGTAAAAGAAGTACGCGGGATCGCAAAAAACGTGTTAAAGCCACCGCGTTTGGCGCAACTGATCTACCGTTTGGTTGCCCACCTGCAACCAAAAACCCTGATCGAATTAGGCACTTGTCTCGGTGTAACTTCTTTATATCTGCACAAAGCAAATCCTTCGGCACAATTAACAACGATCGAAGGTTGCCGGGAAATTGCCAATGTGGCTGCCAAGAATTTTGAAGTATTTGAAACGAAAAATATCAATCTGCTGGTTGGAAATTTTGATACGGTTTTACCGGGAGTTTTGGAGAAAGAGCAGTATGTTGATTTTGTTTTTATTGACGGAAACCATACCGAAGAAGCTACTTTAAGATATTTTGATTGGATTTTACCAAAGGCTTACGATAAAACGGTTATTGTTTTTGATGATATTTATTGGAGCGAAGGCATGAAATCTGCCTGGAAAAAGATTAAAGAGCATCCGCAGGTTTCGGTAACGGTTGATTTGTTTTGGATTGGGTTGGTTTTTTTTAAGAAAGATCAGGTAAAAGAAGATTTTAAAGTGCGGTTTTAGCCTCACCCCGGCCCTCTCCAAAGGAGAGGGAGTAATAATAGGCTTCGATAGAAAAGCAAGTCCCTCTCTTTTGGAGAGGGATTTAGGGTGAGGCTACCTAAAAAGCTTCGCCCAAAGATAAATAAAAGCCGGATTGCCTTTTCTCACCTGCCGGTTTTTCACCTACACCATAATCCGCACGGATGCTGATGCCTTTTTCCACATCAAAAAAATAACGCAGGCCGCCGCCATAATTTGGTTTTAAATCATTAAAACTGAAACCGGAATTGTAAACCGTTCCGCTTCCCCCAAAACCTACTACAGCCACCCGGTCGCTCAACCGGTAACGCAATTCACTTTGCAACGCAATAATGTATTTGTCCCGAAAACGGCCGCCGTAATATCCGCGCATCAACTGGTCGTTTCCCAACGTTTGCAATAAATAGAAAGGTGTGTTGCTGCCTGTTATAAACTGGTAACTTCCATTAAAAGCTAAAACCAATTTTTTGGTGATGGAATTAAACTGTCGGAAATCAAAATTGAGGTAGCTTCCGTTGTAATCGGTGCGGTTGATATTGCTTACCAATCCGCCGTTTAAATTTACATACAACCCGTTTAAAGTATAAGTATTGGTGTTGCGGTCATCAAAGATCAAACCCGGGCCGTAAAATAAACTCCCACCGCCTTGTTTCCCTGAAATGTTTTCATTTGAAAAACTGCCTCCCGGCTGCTGGTCTTTAAAAGAATAATCTTCGTAATCCAAATTCAACCCTAAAAAAACATGGGTAAAAACAGCTTTTTCGGCCCCTACAATTGCATGAAAACGTTTTTGTGTGAGCAAATCTTTATTTAAACTGCGTGTACCGTTTCCTATTCCATAAAAATTAAAAGGAAAGTTGGAGTAGCCAATATCGGCCGTTAAATGATATGTGTTTCCGGGAAGCCAGTAATCTGTTTTTAAGCTGATTCGGCTTTGGTTTTTAAAGGTATAGGAAACCGGGAAATACAAGTTTGAAACTTTGGTGTTGCGGCTGGAAGTATCCGAATAAAAAGAATACAAAGCGGCAAAACCAATTTCCAGCCCTGTTTCCTGTGCATAAGCTATCAACGGAAGCGGCAGCAAACTGCTTCTTTTACTGCTGTCTTTTTCAAAAAACATTTTTTTGATGAACCTGGGTTGTGCTTCTGCAAACTGTGCATACAAGAAAACAGGTAGTAAAAAGAGTATTCGCTTCATGTAATTATCGGGGACGAAGATAGCTGATCTGTCAGTTTCTTATACGCTGATATTCGTCAAACTATTCAAAGCCTGTTCAGACAAAATGTATATTTTTGTAAAAAAACAAAAAGCAGCAATGAGTACACGGGGACCAATATCTCAATTTATAGAAAAAAACTACCTGCACTTTAACGCTGCAGCTTTGGTTGATGCGGCAAAAGGTTACGAAACACATCTGCTGGAAGGCGGAAAAATGATGGTAACGCTGGCTGGTGCGATGAGTACGGCCGAGCTTGGTATTTCCCTGGCAGAAATGATCCGCCAGGATAAAATTGCGATCATTTCCTGTACGGGAGCAAATCTGGAAGAAGACATCATGAACTTGGTTGCACATTCCCATTATAAAAGAGTGCCGAACTACCGTGATTTGAGCCCGCAGGACGAGTGGGACTTGTTGGAAGACCATTACAACCGCGTTACCGATACTTGTATCCCGGAGGAAGAGGCTTTTAGAAGATTGCAAAAACACATTTACAAGATATGGAAAGATGCAGACGACAAAGGAGAGCGTTATTTTCCGCATGAATACATGTACAAAATCTTGTCGGGGGGGGAGTTGGAACAGTATTACGAAATTGATCCCAAAAATTCCTGGATGTTGGCCGCTGCCGAAAAAAATTTGCCCATTGTGGTTCCCGGTTGGGAAGATTCTACCATGGGGAACATTTTTGCTTCTTATGTGATCAAAAATCAAATTAAAGCCTCCACTATGAAAAGCGGAATTGAATACATGGCCTGGCTGGCGGACTGGTATGTAAAAAATTCTGAGGGAAAAGGGGTCGGCTTTTTCCAGATTGGCGGCGGCATTGCGGGAGACTTCCCGATCTGCGTGGTACCGATGCTTTATCAGGATATGGGAATGCCAAGCATTCCTTTTTGGAGTTATTTCTGCCAGGTTTCCGATTCTACTACTTCTTATGGCTCTTATTCCGGCGCTGTCCCTAATGAAAAGATCACATGGGGCAAATTAGATATTCATACACCTAAATTTATTGTAGAATCCGATGCGACTATCGTTGTCCCGTTGATATTTGCATGGATTTTAAAACAATAATCTATATAAACAAATTTTTAGGTGGTAGAAGAAGCATGATTTAAAACGCTTTGTTTAAAAAGAGGCTTTAACAGTATTAAAAAAGCCATTTTTCTACTTTATTTAGAATGTTTATAAATTGGCTTTAACAGTCATCACTTTGTCAGTGATATTTTTATAAATGATACTTTTGTGAACTGGAATTAGAAGAAATGCAGGTTTTTTAGCAGTTTCAGTCCTTCAATTATTATTAAAGCATAATTTATCCTATGAGAAATGTCTCATTGATTTTAAAGCAAATTTCAAGACTGCTTTTTGTTGTAAGTTTTGTGATATTAAGCAACACAGCTTATGCACAGGATCCGGCAAAAGGAGAAGCGTTATTTAAAAGCAGCAACTGCGGCTCTTGTCATAAAATAGATGTAAGGATGACTGGTCCTGCTTTAGGGCCAACGATCGCCTCTGAACCTGATGAGGCTTATTTAATTAAATGGATACAGAACAATCAGGCATTGATTGCCGCTAAAAACCCGAAAGCACTTACCATTTACAACGAATACAACCAATCTCAAATGAGTGTGTTTACAAACTTGAGCGATCAGGATGTAAAAGACATTTTGGGATATGTAAAAGATCAATGGAAAAAGGTACAAGCAGCTAAAGTTGCTGCTCCCGCTGGTGGTGCAACTGGTGCAAGTGCTACTGATTCTGGCCCAAGTGACATGATGTTGTTTGGTTTA
>JAABUS010002108.1_pt1 | contig 39233 bp, 44 predicted proteins | sample 5560161 | NCBI WGS metagenome assembly JAABUS01 (sample SAMN10711885, study PRJNA513376) | rock metagenome | isolation source: Antarctica rocks | place: Antarctica: Victoria Land, Trio Nunatak nord | collected 2016-01-04
TGAACGACAAGATCTACGCCGCCGCCCGAGCCGCGGGCGTGGCCAGCACGCGGCTCGCCGCCCAGATGACCGAGCACTACGTGGCCGACACCTCGCGCCTCGAGCTGGGCCGTCCCGACCACGAGCCACGGGCGGCGGCCACCATCGAGCCGATCGTCGACCTGATCGCCGAGCTGATCGACGGCGGCCACGCCTACGAGGCCGGCGGGGACGTCTATTTCCGGGTGGACTCCTTCCCCGGGTACGGCAAGCTGTCCAACCGCCCTGCGCCGGAGATGCGCCAGGGCGAGGGCGACGACGCCGCCGAGCTCAAGCAGAGCCCACGCGACTTTGCCCTGTGGAAGGCGCACAAGGAGGGCGAGGACACCTCGTGGCCCGCGCCGTGGGGGCCGGGCCGGCCCGGCTGGCACATCGAGTGCTCCGCAATGGCCGAGGAGCTCCTGGGTACAGACTTCGAGATCCACGGGGGCGGCTCGGACCTGGTCTTCCCCCACCACGAGAACGAGATCGCCCAGACCGAGGCCGCGCGGGGCAAGCCGCTGGCCCGGATCTGGATGCACAACGGCATGGTCCAGATGGGTGAGGAGAAGATGGCCAAGTCGGTGGGCAACATCCATCTGCTGCACGCCGCCCTGGACGAGTTCGGCCGCGACGCGTTGGTGGCCTACTTCACCTCGGGCCACTACCGCCAGCCGATCGGCTACTCGGCGGACGCGCTGGCCGAGGCCGCGCGGTCGGTGGATCGGCTGCGCGAGCTGGGCCGGCGCCTGGACCCCGGCGCGGCAGCTCCCGAGGCGCTCGAGCCCTACGCCGAGCGGTTCTTCGATCACCTGGCCGACGACTTCAACACTCCCGCGGCGCGGTCCGCGCTGTTCGAGTGGGTCGCCGAGGCCAACCGGCGCCTGGACGCCGGAGGGCGGATGGGTCCGGGACGCCTGGACGAGATGCTGCACGCCCTCGGCCTGGAGAACCTGCTCGAGCCCGAGCCGGGCGAGACGCCGGACGCCGGTGCCGAGCGGCTGCTCGCGCAGCGCGAGCGCGCCCGCGCCGACCGCGACTACGCGCGGGCGGACCAGCTGCGCGACGAGCTGGCCGACCGGGGCTGGGTGGTGCGCGACACGCCGGAGGGCGCAGTGCTCGTGCGCGCGACTTGATCATCTATGGCCGCAACCCGGTGCGCGAGGCGCTGAGGGGGCGGCGAGGGGTGGAGCGCGTGTGGGCCACGGAGAATGCCCGCCGCTCCGAGGACTGGCTGGGCGGCGCCCCGGCCGTCCAGGCCGCCGACGCCGCCGAGATCGAGGAGCGCGCGGGGTCGCCCGAGCACCAGGGGGTCTGCGCGCAAGTGGGCCCGTATCCCTACGCGCGCGCGGATGGGCTTCTGGAGGACGACGATGCCCTGGTCGTCGTGCTCGACGAGGTCCAGGACCCCCACAACCTCGGGGCCGTCTGCCGGGTGGCCGAGGCAGTCGGTGCAGCGGGGGTCGTGATCCCGGAGCGCCGGTCGGCGGAGGTCACCGCGGCGACGGCCAAGGCCTCGGCCGGTGCCGTCGAGCACCTGCCGGTGGCCCGGGTACGAAACGTGGCGGACTGGCTCGCCGCGGCCAAGGAGCGCGACGCCTGGGTCTACGGCGCCGCGGCGGGCCCGGATTCGGTGCCCTACGGCCAGCCGGACTACCGCGGGCGGGTGGTCGTGGCGATGGGCTCGGAGGGGAGGGGCCTGCGACCCCGCGTGGCGGCCGCGTGCGATCAGCTCGTCGCTCTGCCCCAGCGCGGGAAGGTCGAATCGCTGAACGTGAGCACGGCCGCGGCGGCGCTCTTGTACGGAATCTTGCAGTTTCGCGCCTCGCCGCTTGACAGGGGGGCGTGACTGCCAGATACTCGCGCCACATAAGGCTGGAGTGGAGGTTGAGACCAAGGGTCGACGCCCATCCACCCGGCGTGATCGCGGCGCCAGGGGAGGTAACGCGTCACTGAGCTTTCAAGGGCTCCACCAGCCAGTTCTGCATCGTCAGAGCGCTCTGGCCGGACGGAGGCCCGGAGGGAGCATCGTGGCCGGACTTACCCGTGCAGCAACCGTAAGCAACCCTATAGGCGCATCTAGGCCTCAAGCTCAGCTAGAGCTAGAAGACACTTACCTGATCGCCCTCGCCAAGCAGGGGCGCCCCGAGGCCTACAACCGGATCTTGAAGCGCTACCACGGCTTCGTCCGGCTCAAGGCCAGCTCGTACTTCTTGATCGGCGGGGACGCCGATGACCTGATCCAGGAGGGACTGGTCGGGCTGTACAAGGCTATCCGCGACTATCGCTCGGACCGCGAGTCCAGCTTCCGCAACTTCGCGGAGCTGTGCATCACCCGGCAGATCATCACCGCGGTGAAGACCTCGACCCGCAACAAGCACACGCCTCTGAACGAGTACGTCTCCTTCTCCCAGACGCCCGCGTCATCGGCGGGCGACGGCGACCCCACCCTCGACGAGCTGCTTCCCGGCCCGACCGTCCACGATCCGGTCAATCAGGTGATCTCCACCGAGGAGCTCAAGAGCCTGGTGGCCTGCATATCGAGCGTCCTGTCGGACCTCGAGAGCGGGGTCTTGTCCCTGTACCTTGACGGCCACTCCTACGAGGTGATCGGCGAGCGACTGGACTGCGACACCAAGACGGTGGACAACGCGCTCCAGCGGGTGAAGCGCAAGGTGGGCTCGCACCTCGACTCCCGGGCGGTTCCGGCCTGAGCCGGCTCACTTCTGTTTACGGACCTACCCCTGGGGTAACCCGAACTCACCCCCCACCACTGAAAAGAGGAGGATGGAGTGAGCATCATCGGACTCATCATCACGCTGATCGTGGCCGCCCTGGTCTACGCGCTGTGCCTGGCCCTGGGCCTTCCCGCGATCGTGGGAATCGTGGCCGCGATCCTGGTCCTGGTAGTCGGCATCCCGAGCGGAGGCTTCGGAATGGGAGGACGCTTCGGCGGAGGAAGCGGCAGAGGAAGGGCAGCCCGCTGACCCACACGAGCTGCTGAGCGCGAGCCGAAGCGGCAGAGGAGCGTTTCGGCTCGCTCAGCGCGTCAAGCCGGAGGTCGGACTCGAACCGACGGCCTACGCTTTACAAGAGCGTTGCTCTACCAGCTGAGCTACTCCGGCACGGCAGAGGCATCCTACGCCGCGCCCACCGCCAGCTCGATGTTCCCGTGCCCATTCGAGGACGCGGGGACCTCCGGCGGCTCGTCCACGCCCTCGGGATTCAGCCGGCGCTCGAGCTCGCCCATGACCAGGCCGAAGACCAGATGCCGCCAGGTCGCCTGGGCGAAGGCCCGGGCGTTGTCGCCCAGAGGTGTCAGCTCCCCGCGCGCGGGGTGGTAGCGGTCGACCAGCTGGCCGAGGGGCCACAGGGACAGGTGCTCGATCATCGCCGCGGTGACTGCGCGCCCCAGCAGGGGACCGGGCAGGAACGGACGCAGCTGCCCGTAGACCGCGCCGAAAGCGGCGCCGTTGCCCAGGTGCAGGGCCACTCCGGCCACCGGCCAGGCCTGACCGCGGGTGACCGCCTTGCCCAGCAGCTCGACGTCGTCGTAGCCGCTGTGAAAGACGCGCTTGTCCGCCGGCTGCTGGGCGGCCCACACGGCCGCGCCAACGACACCGGCCAGCGCGCCCCTCATGCTCCGGCTGAAATCGACCATGCGCGGAGCGTAACGGCCGTCACGGTCGCGGGTAGCTGGGACATGGCGCAAGCCGAGGCCGAAGAGCTCTCACTTCACCACCGGCGGATACGCGAGCGCGGGACCAACCCGTGGGTCTACGGGCTGGCGCGCGCCTTCCTCAAGCCCTTCCTGATCCTGTACTTTCGCATGCGCAGGAGGGGCCGCGAGAACGTCCCGGCTGGGCCTGTGCTCCTGGCGGCCAACCACCGCTCCTTTCTCGACCCTTTCGCGATCGGCTGTTGCGTACCGCGTCCGATCTACTTCGTGGCCAAGCGCGAGCTCTTCGACCGGCGCCTCAGCGGCTGGTTCCTGAACGCTCTGGGCGCGTTCCTGATCAAGCGAGGCGAGTCTGACGAGGAGTCCATGACCACCGCCCGGATACTGCTCGAGCGCGGGGAGGCCGTCGTGATCTTCCCCGAGGGCACCCGGCACCCCTCAGGGCCGCTGCACAGCCCCAGGTCCGGCGCCGGGCGCCTGGCCCTGCGGACCGGCGCGCCGGTGGTGCCGGTTGCGATCAGGGGCTCGGAGCGGGCGCGGCGTGGCTGGCTCGTCCGTCCCGTCCGGGTCGACTTGCGCTTCGGGCGCCCGCTCACCTACCCGCCCGTGGAGGCTCCATCGCTGCATCTGGCCGTCGAGGTCACCGCGCGCATCTGGCCGTGCGTCGAGTTGCAGTGGGCCTGGCTCGGAGGCCCGATGCCCCATCACGCCGAGCACGAGGAAGGGCGCGAGCGCGCGGCGGCATGAGTGCAGCCCGACCGCACCGAGGCCCTCCGGGAGGCGTAGGCTCCGCCGTGGATGATCGAGAGCGCGGACAAGCGACGCCTGGACGGCGAGTTCACAGAGCTTTATCGCGCTCATCTTCGCGACGTGTACTCATACTCGTACTACCGCGTCGGTAACCACCACGATGCCGAAGACCTCACCGAACAGACCTTCCTACAGGCCTACCGCCATTTCGAGCGTGCCCAACGCGAGTCCGATGGCCGTCCGCTGCGGCCCTGGCTCATCCGGATCGCCCACAACCTGGCGGCCAACTACTACCGTGACCGGTCTCGCAAGCCCCAGACCCAACTCGAGGACGCGGCCGTGGTCTCGGCGCCCCACGACACCGAGACGCTGGTGGCGGGCAGGCAGGAGCTCAAGGACGTGCTGGTGGGCGTCTCGAACCTCCCAGACGACCGCCGGGAGGCGCTGATCATGCGCTTCGCGCTCGGCATGGACAACCGCGAGATCGCGCGGGCGCTGGATCGGTCGGAAGGGGCCACGAAGGTGTTGATCCACCGGGCGATCAAGCAGCTCGAGCAGGAGCTGGAGGGGACTGGCAATGGCTGAGATGGGAGATGTCGAGGCGCTGCTGCGCTCTGCGCTGGTGCCCGTGGAGCCTTCGGAGGCGCTGAGCGACCGCCTCCAGCGGGGGCTGTCGGAGATCACCGACCTGGCCGTGGACGAGCTCGCCGACTGGGAGATCTCGACCATGCGCGACCCACGCAACTGGGGTCCGACGGTTGCCGCCGTGGTGGCGGGGGGCGTGGCTGCGGGCGGGCTCGTGGTGCTTAGCGCGCGCCAGCGCCGCCGAAACCGGGGCAGCGGGCCGCTGCGGTCGCTCGAGCACGGCATGAAGGAGGTCTCCTCCGATCTCCGTGGCCGGATGCGCCGTTGACCGAGCCCGCAGACGGCGAGCAGGAACGCGCCACGTCTCCAGGAGCTGATCCGACGCCGGCTTGGCCTGCGAAGCACTTGCGAGTGACGCCCGGCCAAGACCTCTCAAACCTCGCCGACGAGGAGATCATGCACCTCGTGCAGGACGGCGACCCGCGGGCCTTCGAGCTTTTCTATGACCGCCATTCGGGTCCCGCCTTCTCCCTGGCCTACCGGATGGTCGGCAACCGCACCGTCGCCGAGGATGTGTCGCAAGAGGCGTTTGTGTCGATCTGGCGCAGCCGGCTGCGCTACCAGTCCGATCGCGGCAGCGTCCGGACGTGGGTCCTGGGAATCGTGCATCACCGCGCTATCGACGCGCTGCGGCGCAACACCGTCCACGACAAGCGCCGCGCCAGCGCCGAGGGGATCGAGGAGCGTTTCGAGGCCCCGGAGCAGACCGATGTCGAAGCCGCCCGCCGCGAGGAAGCCCGCACCGTGCGCGCCGCGATCGACGAGCTCCCCTCCGAGCAGGTTCGCGTGATCGAGCTCGCCTACTTCGGCGGCTTCTCCCACAGCCAGATCGCCGACCAGCTGGAGATGCCGATCGGCACGGTCAAGGGCCGCATGCGCCTGGGCCTGGACAAGCTGCGGCGTACCCTTGTCGGAGAGCCCGCATGAGCATCGAGCGCCACGAGATCTTCGAGCAGGACACCGGCGCATACGTGCTGGAAGCCCTGCCGGAGGAGGAGCACACGCGCTTTACGCGCCACCTGATGGAGTGCCACCTCTGCCAGGACGACGTCGATCGCCTCCAGCGCGCGGTACACGCCCTGCCGCGCTCGGTCACGCCGCTCTCCGCGCCTCCGGGGCTTAGGGCCGCGGTGATGAAAGAGGTGCGCTCCAACCTCGGCGAAGCGACCGATCGCCCGGGCCTGCTCGCCCGCCTGCGTGGGCGCTTTGCCGGCGCGGGCAGCCTGCGCCTCCGCGCCGTCTCGCTCAGCGCCGCCGGGATCCTCTTCATCGGCCTGATCGGCGGCTTCGGGCTCAGCCGGGTGGTGGACGACGGCGGCGGCGGGGGCGGCGAACGCGTGTTGACCGCGAAGTTCGACAAGTCCCGCATGGCCAGCGGCAGCGGCAACCTGGTGATCGCCGGCAGGAAGTCCGACGCGGGCGGCACCCTGCGCGTGCACGGCATGGCGAGCCTCCCGGGCGACGAGACCTACCAGGTGTGGCTGCAGCGCAACGGCGAGACGATCCCCAAGGCGCTCTTCAACGTGGGCGAGGATGGCAGCGGGCTGACCGCTGTGGACGGCAGGCTCGATGATGCGGACGTCGTGATGGTCACTCGCGAGGCCGCAGGCGGGGCGCGTTCGCCCACCGGCAAGCCGGTGCTGACCGTCAAGCTCTGAGCCCGCTCCAGCCGGCCACTACCCTCCGGTCCCGACCATGGAGACCTGCTACCGCCATCCGGGGCGCGAGACCGGCGTTTCCTGCTCGAACTGCGCGCGCCCCATCTGTCCGGACTGCATGACCTCGACGTCGGTGGGCATGCGCTGTCCCGAGTGCGCGCGCCAGAAGACCAAGGTCCGCACCGTGGGCTCCTCCGGCGATCCCATCCTGACCTATGCCCTGATCGCGGTCAACGTGATCGTGGCGCTCGGACTGGTGCTGGGAGGAAGCGGCGACTTCGACCGAAACCCGGTCTATGAGTACGGCGCTCTGATCGCCTCGGGCAGGCTCCCCGACGGATCCTCGATCGGGGTGGCCCACGGCGAGTACTGGCGGCTGGTCACATCGGGCTTCGTCCACGGCTCGGGGAGCGGATCGTCGGTGTTCCTGCACCTGCTGTTCAACATGTTCGCGCTGTACGTGCTCGGCGGGCTGCTCGAGCCCGCGGTCGGGCGCCTGCGCTTCGGAGCGATCTATCTGGTGTCGATACTCGCCGGCTCCTTCGGCGCGCTTCTGCTCAGCCCCGAGGCCGGCTTCACCGCGGGCGCGTCCGGCGGGGTGTTCGGACTGATGGCGGCGGCCGTGGTGGTCATGCGAAACCGCGGGATCAACCCGATGGAGAGCGGTCTCGGCCTGTGGATCGGCCTGAACCTGCTGATCACCTTCACCATCCCCAACATCTCGATCGGTGGACACATAGGCGGACTGATCGGCGGGGGCCTGGCCGCGTTCGTGATGTTCGACCTGGCCGACAGGGTCAAGCTGCCCGACCTGGTGCCCACGCTGCTGGCCGCGGCGATCGGCGTGGCGGCGGTGGCCGGCTCTATCGCCGTGTCGGTCTCAGCGGCCGCGTAGCGCTCGCTCCCAGACCTGCTCGAGCTCGAGGACCATCCGGTCGGCGTCGAAGCGCTCCGCCACCAGCTGCCGGCCCCGGCGCCCCATCTCGTCGCGCCGGTGGGGCTCGTCGGCCAGGGCACGGAGCGCGGTGGCCAGCGCCCGCGGGTCGCCGGGCGCGACCAGCGTCCCGGTCTCCCCGTCGACCACCGCCTCGGTGATCCCCCCGTGGCCCGAGGCCACCACCGGCAGGCCCGCGGCCGCGGCCTCGAGTGCCACCAGCCCCAGCGGTTCGGGGCGCGTGGAGGGCACGGCGAGCACGTCGGCGGCCCCGAGCACGGTGTCCACGTCGTCGCGAAAGCCCAGCCGCAGAAGCCGATCCTCGACCCCCAGCCGGGTTGCGAGATCGTCGAGTCGGCGGTCATCGTCATTGCCGGCGACGGCATCTCCCGCCACGATTGCGACGGCGCCGATGTCGGCCAGGGCCGGCTCGGCCAGCGCGCGAGCGAGGACGTCCTGCCCCTTCCACGGGTGTACCCGCCCCACGAAAGCGACGACAAGTACTCCTCGATCTATCCCGAGAGCAGAGCGAGCCGCCGGTCGCGGGGTTGGCCGCGGAACGCGGGGCAAGCCGTCGTAGAGCAGGTGTGCCTTGGGCGATCCTCCGAACTGCGCGGCCACGGCCCCCGAGATGCAGGCCAGCCCATCGGCGGCCAGCAGGCGCCGGCGCATCAGCGGCCACAGTCTCTGCGCAGCCCGGCCGCCGGCCGAGGCGTAGATCTCGCGCACGTGGATCGTGTGGGCGGCGTTCGCTCGCCGGGCCACCGCTCCGCCCGAGAGCACCACCGAGGTGTTGTCGTGGACCAGCGCCACGCCGCGGTCGCGCGCCAGGAAGCCCAGCCGACGGGCGTCGCGGCCCAGGGCGCGGCCCAGCGCCACGGCGCCCGCCGGCCCCGCGAGTGAGCGCCGCAGCACCGCCAGCGGGTGCACCACGACCTCGGCGCCGGCCTGCTCCAGCAGGGGAGCCAGCCTGCCGCGCTCGGGGAGAACGCAGACGGCGCGCCAGCGTCCGGGATCGAGGCGGCGCACGATGGCCAGCAGCTGCACGTCGGCCCCGTAGAGGCCGGCCGAGGAGTGAAGCAGCAGCGCGGTCCGCGGCCCCCGGCCGCCTCCCCCCGCCACGTGAGCTATTGGCCTCTCCGAGGAGCGACCACTAGGCCGGGGAGCCCGAGCGGGCCGGTGCAAGCCAGGCGAACCGCCCCTCGGGCGGCTCGGGCACCAGGCCCGGATGAAGCAGGTGGGCCAGCAGCTCGATCCCGTCCACCAGCCGGGGACCGGGACGGGAGAAGTAGGAGGACGCGTCCACCGCCGCCACGCGAGCGCCGATCGCGGCGAGGCGCTCGGCGTGCGCCAGCGTCTCGCGGGTGGCGCGCTCGGTGTCATAGCCACAGGGCATGGAGACCACGACCTCCGGCGCCCCGGCCTCCACCTCGGCCCATTCGACGACCCGCGACTTCTCACCGCCCATGCCCAGCACGTCCAGGCCGCCGGCCATCTCGATCATCTGGGGCACCCAGTGACCGCCGGCGAACACCGGGTCCAGCCACTCCAGCGCGGCCACCGGCACGGGATCGGCGCTGCCCACGGCCTGGCGCACGGCGTCGATTCGCTCGCCCGCCAGCTCCACGAGCTGCTCGCCTTCGTCCTCCACGCCCGCGGCCTGCGCCAGGCGCGGGATGTCGGCCAGCACCTCTCCCAGCGTCGTCGGGTCCAGGGAGATCACCTGCGGCCGGGAGGCAAGCCGCCCGGCCAGCGCGTTGACGTCGTCAAAGGACACGGCGCAGACCGCGCACACCGCCTGGGTGACGATCAACTCGGGACCGAGGCGGTGCAGCTGCTGATCGTCCAGCTCGTACAGCGCCTCGCCGCGGCCCGTGCGCTCGCGCACGGCCTGATCGATCTCGGCGGCCGACAGGCCCTCGGCGACCACGCTGCGGGTCACGTGAGGTAGGGCCGAGGCCCCGGGCGGGTAGTCGCATTCGTGGGTGACTGCGACGATGTCGTCGCCAAGCCCGAGCTCGAACAGCATCTCGGTCGACGAGGGCACCAGGGAAGCGATTCGCATGGAGGTAACGATGGCACGTCTGAGCGCAGGCGAGATCGACGGCAGGCTGGAGGAGCTGGAGGGGTGGTCGCGGGAGGGAGAGGCGATCGCCAAGGACTTCGAACGGGGCGACTTCATGGGCTCGGTGGGGCTGGTGAACCACATCGCACCCGTCGCGGAGGAGATGGGCCACCACCCCGATCTGGCCATCTCCTGGGACACCGTGACGGTGACGATCACCACGCACTCCGAGGGCGGGCTGACCGAGGCGGACTTCGACCTGGCCGCCAAGATCGACGGCCTGTCCTGCTAGCGTCTTGCCGTCCCTCGATGAGCGACGGCGAACCTCCTCGAAGTAGGCCGTCAGGCCTCAGATGACCCAGCTGCTGCTGCTCATAGGCGTCGGCGTGCTGGTGGCCGCCAACGGCTTCTTCGTTGCGGCCGAGTTCGCCCTGGTGCGCACCCGGCAGGGCCGGATCGACCAGATGAGGGACGAGGGCCTCCGCGGCGCCGCGCTGGCCGCTCGCCAGGTCGACCAGATCGACGAGTACCTGTCGGCCTGCCAGCTGGGCATCACCATGGCCTCGCTGGGCATCGGCTTCATGGGCGAGCCCGCCATCGCCAGTCTGATCGAGAGCCTGCTTGGCGAGTCGGTCTCGCACGCGGTCTCGCTGGCCATCGCGCTGTTCTTCGCCTACCTGATCACCACCGCCCTGCACATCACCCTCGGCGAGCAGGTGCCCAAGATCTACGCCATCGCCCACCCCGAAGCGGTGGCCCGGCGCGCCGCGGGACTGCTACAGGGATTCCGGGTGGCCCTCAAGCCGCTGATCTGGGCGCTGAACAGCGCGTCCAACGGCATCCTGCGCGCGATCGGCGTGGATCCGAAGGCCGAGTTCGAGGAGGTCTCCGGGGCCGACGACCTCAAGATGATCATCGCCCGCAGCCAGAGCGGGGGGAAGCTCGACCCCGGCGAGGCGGGCATGCTGTCGGGCGTCTTCCACCTGCACGAGCAGGAGGCGCGCCAGGTCATGACGCCGATCCCGGCGGTGGTCACCGTGGACATCGCCGAGACCGCCGAGGCCGCCCTGCGCCGCTGTGTCGACTCCGGTCACACCCGCCTGGTCGTGACGGAGGAGGGCAACACCGACCGCATCCGCGGGATCGTGCACAACAACTCGCTGGCCCGGCGGCTGATGAACGAGGGGCCCGAAGCCTCGATCGAGTCGAGTGTCAAGGACGCGCTGATCGTGCCCGAGACCAAGCCGTTGGACGACCTGCTGGCCGACCTCCAGCGAGAGCGCGCCTCGGTGGCGGTCGTAGTGGACGAATACGGGCGCACCGCCGGGATCGTGTCCATCGAGGACATCGTCGAGGAGGTCGTCGGCGAGATCGCCGACGAGACCGACCCCGCGGTGGCCGGCGTGCGGCGCCTGGGCAACGGCGACTGGTGGGTGCGGGGGCACGTGCCGATCACCGACTTGGCCGACTACGGACTGGACCTGCCGCACGAGTCGGAGGCCTTCAACTCGGTGGGCGGGTTCGTGTTCGGCGAGCTGGGGCGCCTGCCCAAGCGGGGCGACATGGTGCGCTCGAACGGTTACTCGCTACGGGTGGAGTCGGTCCGGGAGAACCGCATCGAGGCGGTGCGCATACGCGACCACGGAAGCGGCGCCTCCAACGATCCCGCCGCCGAGCCCGAGCCCCGGGAGGCCGCGGAGGGGGCCTGACCCCCTTTAGGGATGAGAGAGCCCGACCCCCCCCTTAGGGGTAGTCGTAGAAGCCGGCGCCGCTCTTGCGTCCGAGCTTGCCCTGGTCGATCAGGTCCCTCACCCGCTGCGGTACGTCGGCACCGATCTGCTCGCCGATCGCCGCCGAGATGTCCAGGCCCACGAAGTCCAGCAGCGCCAGCGGCCCCATCGGGTGGCCGGCCCCGAGCTGCATGCATGAGTCGACCGCCGCCGCCTCCAGCCCGGTCTCCTCAGCCAGGCGCACCGCGTGGAAGGCGAACGGAAAGAGCAGTCGGTTGACGACGAAGCCGGGCACGTCGGGGACCTCGACCATCGTCTTGCCGATCGCCTTGCACAGCTCTATCGAGGCGGTGCGAGTGTGCTCGTCCGCCGCCTCGGGGAAGGCCAGCTCCACGAGGTCCATCTTGTGCACGGGGTTGAAGACGTGAAGGCCCGCGAAGCGGGTTGGGCGGCCGGTCTCCTCGGCCAGCCTGGTCACGCTCAGCGAGGAGGTGGTCGTGGAGAGCACGGTGTCCGCGGCCAGTTTGCCCTCGAGCTCCTTGAACAGGGCGACCTTGGCGTCATGGTCCTCGGCGATCGCCTCCACCACGAACGTGCGGTCCCCGAGCTCCGAGATGTCGGTCACCACGCGCACCTGGTCGTCCAGGCGAGAGCGTGCGCGGTCGGCCGACGGCTCGCTTCGAGCCCTCAGGATGGTGTCCACGTGCGGCCCTGCCGCCTTTGCCAGGCCTATCGCGATAGCCCCGCTGCCCGCAATGCCAAGCCGTATGTCGGAAGTTGATTGACTCATCGGTCGGCGGGGGACCATAGCCACCGAACGGGTCCCGATGTCCTTCTCCGAGGTGATGACGCCATCCGCTCCACCCGCCTAGCCTGTGGGGGCGATGGCTGACCAAGACCTTCTGGCCGGCCGGTACCGGCCGCTTCGCCTGATCGGCACGGGCGGGATGGCCCGTGTCTTCCTGGCCGAGGACGAACGTCTGGGCCGGCGGGTGGCGGTCAAGCGTCTGCACGCCCACAGCCCGGAGGAGATGGCCCGGCGATTTCAGCGCGAGGCCCGGATCGGGGCCTCGCTGAACCACGCGAACCTGGTGTCGGTGTTCGACGTCGACACCGACGGCGAGTCGGTGCTGATCGTCATGGAGTACGTGGAGGGTGCGACTCTCGCCGAGGAGCTCAAGGCCGGGCCTATGAAGGAGGCGCGGGTGGCCTCGATCGTCGAGGACATCGCCGGCGCGCTCGACCACGCCCACGCTGAAGGAGTGGTGCACCGCGACGTCAAGCCGGCGAACATCCTGCTGCGCCGAGACGGCACGGCCAAGCTGGCCGACCTGGGCATCGCGATCGCCGCCGAGCACACCCAGATCACCGCGAGCGGGACGGTGCTGGGCACAGCCGCCTACATGGCGCCCGAGCAGCTCGAGGGCGGAGAGGTGGGCCAGGCCGCGGACGTCTACTCGCTTGCCGCGGTGGCCTTCGAGGCGCTCAGTGGGCAAAAGGCGCGCGCGGGCGACACGCCGATGGCCGTGGCCCACCAGGTGGTCTCCGAGGCCCCGCCCGACCTGACCGATGTGCGACCCGACGCCGATCCGAGCGTGGCCGCGGTGCTGGTGCGGGGCATGTCGCTGCGCCCCGAGGATCGCCAGCACCGGGCCGGGGAGCTGGCCGCCGAGCTGCGGGCCACGCTGGAGCGGGCGCCCAGGCCCGCGCCAGTCCCGGCGCCTGCGCCAGCGCCGGTCCCGGCGCCTGCGCCAGCCCCTCCGCCGGAGGCCGACCCCCTTCCTTCACCGGCCCGGCCGGTGACCCATCGCACACGCAAGGCGTGGCTGCCGGCCGCGGCCGCGTTGGTCGCCCTGCTGCTGGTGGCCGGCGCCGCCTTCGCGCTGACGAGGGGGGGCGAGGAGAAGGCCACCGGCGCCTCCACGACGCCGAAGGCACAGGCCCCGAGGACGGACACGGGCACTACGCCGCGAACCGAGGCCCAGGCGCCGCCGACCGCCGGCCAGGAGGGGACCCCCGGATCGCCGCAGACCACCACTCCGGGGCCATCCGGGACCTCGAAGCCCGCCTCCGGCGGCGGGGCCCAGCTCAACCGCCAGGGCTTCGCGCTGATGAACCGCGGTGACTACGACGGGGCGATCCCCATCCTCCAGAAAGCCGTGGCCTCCTACCCGACCGATTCGAAGGACCTCGACTACGGGTTCGCCCTCTACAACCTGGGCCGCTCGCTGCGCCTGGCCGGCCGCCCGGCCGAGGCGGTGCCCATCCTGGAGCGGCGGCTCGCCATCCCCAACCAGACCAAGACGGTCACCAAGGAGCTCGAGGAGGCGAAGAAGGCGGCGCAGTAGGGCTTGGGCGGGCGGTCACCGCGACACCTGGTGAGCATGCCTGCACATGCTAATGTCTGCTCATGCTCAGTCACAGGCTTCAAGTGCTGATCGACGACGAGCTGCACGACCGCCTGCGCCGGGAGTCGGCCCGATCCGGGGCGCCGGTCGGAGCCGTCGTGCGCCGCGAGCTCAACCGTGCGTTCGCGGCACCGGATGCCGAGCGCCGTCGCGTTGCGGGGGAGGGCCTTCTGGCGCTGGCGGATGCACCGGGCGACGGTCTCGAGCCCGACTGGGCGGATCAGAAGCGGGAGATGCTCGACCGCCCCCCGGGCGCTTGACGCGGTTCCTCTACGACACCGCGGTGTTCGCGCACGCGGTGGGCGGGGAGCACCCCCTCCGTGCGCCATGCCAGGCGATCGTGCGGGCAGCGGCAGCGGGAGCCCTGCGAGGCGAGGCGAGCGCCGACCTCCCTCAGGAACTGGCCCATGTTCGCCAGCGACGCACGGGCGATCGGGCCGCGGCGTCGCTCGCGGCGCGCCACGCGGCGTCGCTGTGCGTGATCCATGAGGTGAACGCCGACGACGCGGCGCTGGGCCTCGATCTGTTCGAGGCGCACCACCGCCTCGATGCACGCGACGCCCTGTTCGCGGCGGTCGCGCTCAGGCGCAACCTTGGCGCGATCCTGTCGCCCGACCGGGCCTTCGACGACGTCCCGGGTCTGCACAGGGTGGACCCCGCCAATCAGGCGGACGTCGACCGACTGGCGGTGTGATGGGTTAGGCGCCCGTGCGGGCGGTCAGCCGGTCGCCTGCCGGCTCTCGAGGCGGGCCACCAGCTCGTCGAGCCGGAGCTCCTCGAGGCCCTGTCCGACCGCCTCCAGCTCGGTGGCGCAGTAGTCCACCAACTGGCGCCCCTCGCGCACCAGGTCCAGGGTCTCGCGCAGGCCGGCCTGGCCCGAGTCCAGACGCTTGATGATCTCCTCGATCCGCGCTGCGGCGGACTCGTAGCTTCGGGGTGGCTCGTTCACTGGTCCTCGATCGTTGCGTCGACAGCGTCGTCGCGGAAGCGGACGGACACCCGTCCGGCGGCGCGCGCGGCGTGGGCGGAGGTCACCAGCTCGCCGTCGCGGCCGGTGACCAGCGCGTAGCCGCGGTCGAGCGTTCGCTCGGGGTCGTGGGCGTCCAGGGCCAGGCGAAGGCGCTCGAGGTCGCGCCGGCGGCGCTCGGCGTCCGGCCCGGCCGCGGCGGCCACCTTGCGGTCGAGCACCATCAGCCGGGTGCGCGCGTCGCGGCCGTACTCGGACCTTCGCCGGCTGCCCGCCGCCCTCAGCTCGCGCACCTGCTGGTGCAGCCGCCGGCGCTCGCGAGCCACGTGCTCGGCGGGGGCACGGGTCAGCTCGGCCAGGCGCCGCGCACGCACTACCACGGCCAGGTTGCCGCCGCCGCGCAATCGCGTGGCGCTGCGCGCCAGCTGTGCCCGGGCTTCAGTGCAGTGGATGCGCACCGCCTGCTCGGCGGCGTGGGTGGGCGTGGAGCAGGCCACGGCGGCCACGTCGTCGATCAGCGTGCGGTCGGTGTGGTGGCCCACCGACGCGATCACCGGGACCGCCAGCAGCGCGACCGTTCGGCACAGGGTCTCGTCGCAGAAGGCGAACAGGTCGGCCAGCGAGCCGCCGCCGCGGGCCACGACGATCGTCTCGACGCCGCCGGCCGCGGCCAGATCCTGGAGCGCGGTGGCGATCGTCGGGGCGGCGCGACGGTCCTGCACCGGGGCGAAGGCCCACACCAGGCGTCCCCGCCAGCCGCGCCGCTTCAGGCCGGCCAGGACATCGTCGCGGGCCTTGCTGGTCTCCCCGCAGACCACGCCGATCGTGCGGGGCAGGGCGGGGCGCTCGAGCAGCTTCTGGGGCGCGAACAGGCCCTCGGCGTCCAGGCGCTTTCGCAGCCGGTCGAGCTGGGCCAGCAGATCGCCCTCGCCAGCCACCCGCAGGCTCTTGGCCAGGAAGGTGAACGACGGCGAGGAGGTGCGGCTGCCCTCGTAGTAGTCGGTGCCGCCGGCGAGCACGACCTGGGCGCCGTCGGCGAGCGTGCCCTGGGTCAGGCCGAGCGCTTCGAAGTCGTCGCGCCACATCGAGCAGGGCACCGCGCCGCGCTCGTCGCGCAGCTCGAAGTAGACCTTGGCGCGCGAGCCGCCCAGGTTCCACACCTCGCCGAACACCTGCACCTTGGCGAACCGGCGCAACCGGGCCTTGAGCTGGGCCGCGTAGGTGCCCACCGGGTAGGGACCGGGAAGCGGGCTGCCCTCGATTCCGGCTGGGCGGGCGGGGCCGGGGGTGCTCATCGCGTGAAGACTAGGAGGAGCGGGGACGGCTCTGCGGGCGAGCTGCGGTCTCGCGCCGGCGACCGGCTCAGGGGGAGAGGTCACCGGGCGTCCGGAGGGATCGCGGCTCGGGCTCCCTTGCGGACACCTCGCCGACCGGCCCGACATCGCGGGCGAGGACCAGCCTGCGCGCATCCCCGGCGCGGGGGCTGAAGACCTCGATCAGCTGGTCGGTCCCGGGATAGGCCAGGTAGACGCTGCTGCGCCGCTTGCGACTCCACGTCGCGAGCCCCCCACTCGGCGTCGGCGCACGAACCATGGCGGCTCTGCGCGAGAACTTGTGGCCACGGAGTAGGAGCGACGCTGGGGGTAGGTGGCGACGGTGAGGAACGCCGGCCGCTTGTCGCCCGCGTGGGAGAGGTCGCGCTCGATCGAGAACCGAACGATGCGATTCTCGAGCTCCGCAGGCCGCTGGCTCCCGGAGGCCAGCAGGCGGCCGAGCAGTGGGCGTCGTCCGACAGCCGTCGGCGGGTCTGGCCGACCGTGTCGCGAGGGCAGCATGAGCTGTCTCTTGATCGTTGTCCGCATCTCTGAGTCTCGGCCTCTTGAAGTCCGGGTTCCGATCCCTGTCCCCGAGCTGTCCGTTCCTTGGCCCTCATCGACTGTCTCGACGGCCGGCGGTCTTTTCTTGAGGTATCCACCTGCCTGTGGCCATCGCCACGCTGATGAACTGGCGCGGCTGCCCCCGGTGGCCTGGCCGCGTCGCGAATAGCATCGGTCGAGTCACAGACCACGACGAGAGGAACACGATGGCGAACACCGCGAACGCAGAGTGGAACGGCGACCTGAAGGGAGGCCGAGGCCACTTCGAGGTGGGCGACGGATCGCTGTCGGGCGACTTCAGCTTCAAGTCACGCTTCGAGGGCGAGAGCGAGGCCGGTGCCAATCCCGAGGAGCTGATCGCCGCCGCCCACGCCTCCTGCTTCTCCATGGCGCTGAGCAACATCCTGGCCGAGCACGGGCACGAGCCCGAGTCGGTGAAGACGACCGTGGACGTGACGCTGAAGATCGTCGACGATGAGCCGACGATCACGAAGGCCGCCATCAAGACCGTCGGCAAGGTGCCGGGGATCGACGCCGAGCACTTCGCCAAGCACGCCGAGGAGGCCAAGGAGGGCTGCCCGGTGTCCAAGGCCCTGGCCGGCGTGGGCGAGATGACGCTTAAGACCGAGTTCGAGGGCTGACCACCGCAGCCTTTGCATCGCGGTAACCACAGCGCCACATCCTGAGATCGGTCGCTGATTGCATCGAGGCGGTCAGCTAACCCGGCACGGGAGTCCAGATGGCAGTCAGCGGCAATTGGGATCGGCGGATGAGCCGGAGGCGCTTCGTCGGGATGAGCGGCGCAGGGGCGGCGGGGCTGATGCTCGGCGCGGGGCCCTTCACCGACAAGGCGATCGCTGCGCCGCGCTTCGGCGCGTATCCCTTCTCGCTCGGAGTGGCGTCGGGCGACCCGGAGCCGCGCGGGGTGGTGCTGTGGACCCGGCTGGCCCCTGACCCGCTCAACGGCGGGGGCATGCCCGACGCCGCCGTACCGGTGCGCTGGGAGGTCTCGTCCGACCAGCGCTTCAAGAAGGTGGTGGCCCGAGGCACGGAGCCCGCGCGGCCCGAGCTGGGCCACTCCGTGCACGTGGAGGTGGATGGCCTCGATCTCGGGAGCGAGTACTTCTACCGCTTCAAGTCGGGCTCTGAGATCAGCCCGGTCGGCCGGACCAAGACGGCGCCCAGGAGGAACGCCGCGCTGCGCGAGCTGAACTTCGCCTTCGTCTCCTGCCAGCAGTACGAGCACGGCTACTACACGGCCTACCGGCGCCTGGCCGAGGAGGATCTGGATGTCGTCTTCCACCTGGGCGACTACATCTACGAGTACGGGCCCAACGAGTACGTGGCCACCGGCGGCAATGTCCGGGTGCACAACTCGCCCGAGGTGATGGACCTCCTCGCCTACCGCAACCGGCACGCGCAGTACCGCTCCGACTCCGATCTGCAGGCGGCGCACAGGGCATTTCCGTGGGTGGTCACCTGGGACGACCACGAGGTGGAGAACAACTACGCCGACGAGATCTCCGAGGACAACGTGGATCCCGCGCTGTTCCTGCAGCGCCGGGCCGCCGCCTATCAGGCCTACTACGAGCACATGCCCCTGCGGCGCCGCTCGGTCCCCCGCGGGCCCGACATGCGCCTGTACCGCCGGGTCCCCTTCGGCGACCTGGTGTCGTTCAACGTGCTGGATACGCGCCAGTTCCGCGACGACCAGGCCGCGGGCGACGGCAACAAGCCGCCAAACCCCGAGCAGGCCGACCCCAACCGGACGCTGACCGGCGCCCAGCAGGAGCGGTGGCTGTTCAACGGCCTGCAGCGCTCGCGGGCGCGATGGAATGTGCTGGCCCAGCAGATCTTCTTCGCTCAGCGTGACTCCAAGGCTGGTTCGGCGCAAGGATTCTCGATGGACTCGTGGGACGGCTACCTTGGCTCGCGCGGCCGGGTCCAGGATGCGCTGCGGCGCTTCGACGTCTCCAACCCGATCGTCCTGAGCGGCGACGTGCACGCCAACTGGGCGAACAACCTGCTCGCCGACTACGACGACCCGGACTCGAAGGTGATCGGGACCGAGTTCGTGGGCACCTCGATCACCAGTGGGGGCAACGGCTCCGATACCCGCGCGGACACCCCCACGACGTTGGCCGAAAACCCGCACATCAAGTTCTTCAACAACCTTCGCGGCTACGTGCGCTGCCACGTGACAGAGGACGAGTGGCGCTCGGACTACCGCGTGCTGCCGTTCGTGAGCACGCGTGGAGCGGCGATCTCCACTCGGGCCTCGTTCGTGGTCGCCGACGGGGAGCCGGGCCTCCAGCAGGCCGGCTCGAAGCGGGTGGCGAAGGCCAAGAGCCGCAACGGCGAGACCGAGGACACCCGGCTGGCACAGCAGGAAGCGGCGCGATAGGGCTTCCTCCAGTCCGGCCCGGGCCCGTTTCCGGACCGGACATGGATGTCCAGTCCGGCGGGGGCATTACCGTGCCCGGCCGCATGGAGGCAGCCCGCATCCCCTCGACCGCCGCCCGTCAGCTGCCCCCCTGGCCCGCCGGGCGCCCGCTTCGGACCTGGCAGGAGCGGGCGCTGGAGGCTCTGCTGGCCTCGCCCACCGGCGACTTTTTGGCGTCCGCGACACCGGCCGCGGGAAAGACCACCTTCGGCCTGCGCGCCGCCCACGAGCTGCTGCGCCGCGGGATCGTCTCGCGGGTGACGGTGGTCGCCCCCACCACCCACATCTGCCGCCAGTGGGCCGCCGACGCCGCCCGCTATGGCATCGACCTGGACCCGGGCCGCGCCAACTCGGACGGTCCCGAGCCGCCCGATCGCCACGGAGTGGCGGTCACCTACGCCACCGTCGCCTCCGGTCCGCAGGTGCACGCGGCGGCCTGCGCGGGACGCCGCACCCTGGTGATCGCCGATGAGCCCCACCACATGGGCGAGCTCGCCGCCTGGGGGCAGAGCGCGGCCCGGGCCTTCACGCGGTCGACGGCCCGGCTGCTGTTGTCGGGCACGCCGTTTCGCTCGGACAACAGCGCGATCCCGTGGGTTCGCTACGACGACGACGGCATCTCCCACGCCGACCACGTCTACAGCTACACCGACGCCCTGGTGGACGGCGTCTGCCGGCCGATCACCTTCCTGGCCTACGGCGGCGAGATGGAGTGGGTGTCAGACCGAAGGCGGCGAACGGCGGAGTTCGAGACCCTCCTGCCGCGGGCCGAGTCGGCCCGTCGCCTGCGTACCGCACTGGACTCCCAGGGGGACTGGATCGGCCAGGTGCTGCGCGACGCCGACGAGCGGCTCGAGGAGGTCCGCACCGGCGGCCACCCCGACGCGGGCGGACTGGTGGTGGCCGCGGACAAGGAGCACGCCGGCGCGCTGGCCGATCGCCTGACCCAGGTCACCGGCGCCCGGCCCGCCGTGGTCACCTCGGACGATCCGGGCGCCTCGGACGGCATCGATCGCTTCGCCACCTCGCGCGAGCGGTGGCTGGTGTCGGTGCTGATGGTCAGCGAGGGGGTGGACATCCCGCGCCTGCGCGTGGGGGTGTACGCCACGCCGGCGCGCACCGAGCTGTTCTTTCGCCAGGTCGTGGGCCGCTTCGTGCGCCGTACCCCGCAGCCGCGGCGCCAGATGAGCTACCTGCTGATGCCGGCCGACCCTGACCTCAAGGTGCTGGCCGCCGCGGTGGAGGAGGAGCGCCGCCACGCCCTCGAGCTCGACGGAGCGCTCGAGGAGCGCGACGAACCCGTTGAGCGGGCCGCCGCGGGGGAGGGCTTCACCGCGCTGTCATCCAACGCGCACCTGGAGGACGTGATCTCCTCGACCACCGCGCCCGGCGACGCCCTGCACCTGTTCGCCGAACCGGACAGCCCGGGCTACTCGAGCCCGGCGCCGGTGGCGGCCACGCCGGCCGAGCCCGAGGCCGTGGTGGCCCAGCCGGCTCCCGAGGCCGCCTTCCAGAAGCGAGCCCGGCTGCGCGACGAGCGGGCGGCGCTGGTGTCCAAGCTGGCCCGGCGCAAGGGCACCGAGCACCGCGCGGTGAACGCCTGGGTGAACCGCTCGGTGGGGGTGCGGGCCGTGGCCGACGCGACGGCCGATCAGCTGCAACGCTCGATCGCGCTGCTGGAGAACGAGCTGCGTAAGTAAGGCCCCTGGCGGGGGCCGAGCTCACTCGTGCTGGACGACGACTGCGGCCTGGTCGCCACTCTTGATCCGGCGCAGCAGGAAACCAGCAAGATCGACACGAACAGGGCGGGAAGGGCCAGCAGCCGCAGCGACCGCCACGTCGAGGGCCCGCCAAAGCCCACCTCGCGCCACCACCCAGACGCAGCCGTAGGAGCGCGCGCACGCGCTCGGGCGCGACCCGGCGTTCCTCGAGCGCCCCGGTCGACAGCGCGAGCTGGAGTCGCCGTGTGCCTCCGATGCCGCCGGCTCGCGGACCGGAGGCAGCGGCACGTTCAGGCGGCGCCGGTGTCGGTGGCCGACTCGGGCACGTGGCCCCCGCGCAGGCTGGGCAGGGCGGGCTCACCCTGGCCCTCCTGCCCGCGGCGCTCCGAGCCCAGGGCCACCTGGTCCAGCCGGCCGATCTCGCGCTCGCCGAGCAGGCGCGCGGGGTCGTCGCCCGGGAGGCCCGAGATCAGCGTCTCGATCCGGTTGCGCAGGTGGGTCGCGAAGTGGGGGGTGGAGGCGCCCATCAGCTGACGGACGTCCTCCACCGTCGGTGCGCGCTCGAGCCGGCCCGGCTGCTCGTACTCGCTCACGAGGAGGACCCTACTGAGAAACGAGCGGCTCCCGCCGGGAGGAGCGCCCCGCGATCGACGATCGCGCGAGACCGAAAGAGGCTCTCAGGGGGAATTCGCCTGAACCGGGATCAGCTCCGTGACCTGGTCCAGCCGCGCCTGGGCGGCCAGCGACAGCTGCTTGTCGTCGCCCAGGATCCAGACGCGGTTGTACACGGCCTGCCCCGGGTCGTCCTCGTAGCCGGGCTGGACGCTCAGCAGGTACTGCTCGAGCGGCTTGGGGACCGTCTTGGCCTTGTCGGTCAGGAGCAGCGGGGCGAATACGCCGCGGGTGGCCAGCGCGGCCGAGGCCGCGGCATCCAATGGGCGCGAGGTCCCCGCCACCGTGAAGTTGTAGCCCGGGACCACCACGCCCCAGCCGAAGCCCTTCTTCTGGAAGCGGGCGAAGGAGATCGCGTTGGTCACGGGCGTCTTGCCCTGGATGCGCGTGACCTTGCCGAGCTTGCTCAGCTCGGCCACCGCCTTCTCCGACACGACCGAGGGCGGGCCGAGCACGTAGATGCTCGGGTCGCTGTGGGCGCCGATCGCCTTCTTGGTGGCCGCCGGGACCTCGTCCTTCTTGGACAGGAGGATCGAGTCACCCGAGCGGCCGGCCCAGGCGGCGGCCGGCATCGCGAACTCGGACTGCTCGCCTGAGGTCACGACCACGTTGGCGCTCGGCTTGCCGCGGGCGGCGGAGAAGAAGCGGTCGATCGCGGCCGCGCGCTCATAGGGGTCCTTGCCCTCGAGCACCGCGGTCTTGTAGCCGTCGGGGCGGGCTGGCTTGTCGCCGATGCGGATCACCTGGGCGTCCTTGGACAGGTCCGAGCCGGTGGGCTTGAGCTTCTTCAGCGTGTCCTGGCTGACGGCGGACAGATCCCCACCGTCGGAGACCAGCAGCGGGGCGCCGATCGGGCGGGCGGCCAGCACCGACGCGGTCACGCCGGCCTGCCAGTCGTCCTTGTCCACGAGCACGACCGCGGTGGGGCGATTGGAGCTGCCGGTCGAGGGGAACACGGCGCTTGCCACCCCGGCCGCATCCGACGCCGCGTCGGCGCCGCCCACGCGGATCGTGTTCTTGGTGGCGGAGGAGGGAAAGCCCAGCTTGACCACCGCCTTCTTGTCGTCGGACTTGGTGCCCAGCTGGGGCGCAGGGCTCACCGAGTCGTCGTCGCCCAGGCTGCATCCCGGCAGGCCGGTCAGCACCACCAGGGTCAGGGCGGCAGTAATCGTCGCGCGCACGGTCAGGACTGTAGCCAGGATGCACTGGCGGGGACGGGCTTCCATGCCCGCTTCGTATTCCCACGACGCGACGGGCTTCAGTACTACGCGATCCTCCGACTTCTGCTGGGCCCTCAGCCGTCGTCCTCTCGTCCTCCGGCCCACCGGCAACCCAGCAGATCTCCCGGGGTAAGACGCTGAGATTTCGTCGCGATCGCGTCGCCACTACGCCCTCGGTACCCAGACAGAAACAGGGCGTCGCTGCCACGAGCCAGCTCACCCCACCCGAGGAACGCCTTACGGCGCTTCACTTCCGTTCGCAACCACAACGCATCTACGGCTTCTTTCAGACCCGCCCTCACGGAAGCCCCCCGGCGCTCAACGACCACGCCAACAGACCGCCCCGTGAACTCCGGGCCGCGCCCTTGCCTCATCGATGTTGGGTTCCCCCTGTCAGGGCCCCAGTACAGGACTCACACCTCCGATCTCAACGTCATGCCCGGCACACCCGCCTCGCCTACGGCTCGGCTGCGCAGGCAGGCCACCCCTCCCAACGGGGTCAATTTTCAACCGGCGCAAAGGGGTCAATTTTTCAACCGGCCTTGACACGAGAGGTCGGTGGTTCGAAACCACCCGCGCACATCAGCAGAAGACCACCATCTCAAACTGGCGGTCACCCCGGCGAGCCGTTCCAGACGTGACGACTCGCACCGCTGGAGTCGATGGGAACCGACGCCCTACGGGGGATGTTCGACCTTCAGCGGAACGTTAAGGGGAGGTTGCGCCGCGGCATGGGACCGTGCCGCTCGGGGTACGAACCGACAGTACCTCGTGAAGGCAGGGTCGCGGGATAAGGAAATCCCAACGCCAGGAGGTAGGAATCAATGAAGAAGATCAATAGGTCTCTGGTAGCAATCGCGGCGACGGCAGCGCTGTCCCTTGGAGCCGCCGGACCGGCAATGGGGGCTCAGAACCAGGCCGGTGACTCGCTCGTGAACGTGCAGGTCGGCGACGTGACGGTGCAGGTTCCGATCGCAGTCGCAGCCAACCTGTGCGATGTGAACGTCAACGTTCTCGCGCAGCAGAACAAGGCCGGCAGCCCGACGTGTACGGCTGACGCCGAGTCATCGGCGGATGCGGGCAGGGACGTGGGCCAGGGCCGTTCGTCCAACTCGGCCGGGGACTCGCTGGTCAACGTACAGCTGGGCGACATCACGGCTCAGCTGCCAATCGGCATCGCAGCCAACATCTGTGATGTCAACGCCAACGTGCTGGCCCAGCAGAACAAGGCCGGCAGCCCGACGTGTACGGCTGACGCCACGCCGGTTGCCACCGGCTAACCCCAAGAGGACACGTGCGCGGGAGGAGCCCGAGACGCTGGGCTCCTCCCGTGTCGTTCTCTGCGGTTCAGGAACCGCAGACGGCGCGAACCGCCGCCTGAAGATCCCCTCCCGTGAACCGGCCGCCGCTCAAGACGTCCGGTCCGGGGCTGGCGGATGGCACGACGCGTCCGCCCTTGGTGCCGGGCTCCTGCTCCGACGGTCCCCCGGGGGCGAACGGGCCTTCGATATTCGGCTCGTTGCCGAAGATCAGGGCTTCCATACCCGCCTCGTATTCCCACGGCGGGGCCGGGCATCCATGCCCGGCCCGTAAGGGGGAGGCGGGCGTGCGCGCCGAGCCCTACCCGGCCGGTTGAGCCGGGAGATCGACTAGGGTTGTTGACTGACGGGTCAATCGGCTTCTGGAGGCACTTCCGTGGACTTCACCCTCAACGACGAGCAGCTCGACTTCCAGCGCACCTGCCGGCGCTTCGCCACCGAGGTGATCCGGCCGATGGCCGACAGGTACGACCGTGAGCAGTCGATTCCCTGGGAGGCCCTCGAGGCCGCCCGCGCGTGGAAGCTCCACGGCACCGACCTGCTGATGCGCATGGGCAGCGACCCCGAGGGAATGCTGGGCGTGATCTACGCCGAGGAGCTGCACTACGGCTGCGCCGGCATCGCCCTGGCCATCTCCGGCTCCGGACTGGCCGCGGCGGGCATCGCCGCCTCGGGCACCCCCGAGCAGGTCGGTCGCTGGGTGCCCGAGTGCTACGGCGAGGGCGACGAGATCAAGCTGGGCGCCTACGCCGTGACCGAGGCCGGCGCCGGCTCCGACGTCAAGTCCCTGCGCACCACGGCGAAGCTCGACGAGGGCACGAACGAGTGGGTGCTCAACGGCACCAAGGTCTTCATCACCCACGGCGGGATCGCCGACGTGACCGTGGTCGTGGCCACCGTCGACCCCGAGCTCGGCCACCGCGGCCAGGCCTCCTTCGTCGTCGCCAGGGACACCCCGGGCTTCACCCAGGGCAAGAAGGAGGACAAGATCGGGATCCGGGCATCGCACACCGCCGAGGTGGTGCTGGAGAACGTGCGCGTGCCGATGGATCACCTGCTGGGCGGCAAGGAGAAGCTCGACAAGAAGCTGGAGCGGGCGCGGTCGGGTCAGAAGGGCGGCTCCTCCAACGCCTTGGCCACCTTCGAGATCACCCGGCCGATGGTCGGCGCCTCGGCCCTGGGCATCGCCCGCGCGGCGTACGAGTGGACGCTCGAGTACCTGGAGGACAAGTCCGATGAGAACGGCCCGCTGATCGAGCAGCAGCGCGTGCAGCAGGTGCTGGCCGACGTGGCCACCGAGATCGAAGCCGCCCGCCTGCTCGTCTACCGCGCCGCCTGGATGGGTCGCTCGGGCAAGCCGATGACCGGCGGCCAGGGCTCGATGTCAAAGCTCAAGGCGGGCGACGTGACCATGTGGGTCACCACCGAGCTGATGGACCTGGTCGGGCCCTACGCGCAGACCACGGACTGCCCGCTGGAGAAGTGGTTTCGCGACGCCAAGATCTACCAGCTGTTCGAGGGCACGGCCCAGGTGCAGCGGCTGGTGATCTCGCGGATGCAGCGCGCCGACCACCGGGAGCGCACGGCGGCCGCTGCCGAGGTGCTGGAGCAGGCGCCGGGTGCCGCATCCGGCGATGTGATCGAGCCCGAGCCGGACGCCGCCGTGGCCTGACGCCAACCCGCCACAATCCAGCCCGTGGGATTGTCGTTGGACCCGGGAGCGGTCGTGGCGCTGGTGGTGGCCGAGGCGCTCTACGTGCGCGCCATCCGCGTGCTGGGCGCGCGTGGCTATGAGGCGCCGAAGGGCCAGCAGGTGGCCTGGCACGCCGGGATGGGCCTGATGGCGGTCGCGCTGCTGTCGCCGCTCGATGGGCTGGGCGACGACCTGCTCGTGGGCCACATGGGCCAGCACCTGGTGATCGCCGATCTGGGCGCGCCGCTGCTGCTGGTCGGGCTGCGCTCTCCCGTCTACGCGTTCATGCTGCCCAAGCCGGCCCTGATTCGCCTGGCCCGGCTGGGGTGGCTGCGCGCCATCTTCCGCCGGCTGCGCCGGCCGCTGGTGGCGGTGCCGCTGTGGGTACTGATCCTCTACGGCTGGCACTTCCGCTTTCCCTTCGAGTCCGCCGTGCGCCACGACTGGGTGCACGCGCTGCAGCACCAGAGCTTCGTGCTCGGCTCCGTGCTGGTCTGGTGGGCCGTGATCGAGCCCAAGCGCCGCCGGGCCGGGGGCGACCTGTGGAAGGTGCCCTACCTGATCGGCGCGCGGCTGCCCGGCATGATGCTGGGCATGGCCTTCATCCTGATGCGCTCGGCGGCCTATCCCGATCCCTACGCGACCGGGGCGCCCGAGCACGGTTGGTCGGCGATCACCGACCAGCAGGTGGCGGGCGGCATGATGATGGGCGTGGACCTCGTCGTCATGCTGTTCGCCGTGTGCTTCTTCTTCTACCGCTCCTCGGAGGACCACGAACGAGCCGACCGTGCCGAACGGGCGAAGCGAACGGCGGCGGTCACATGAGGCGCTGGCTCGCAGCGGTCGGGGTGGGCCTGGCGTTCGGCCTGGGCGGCTGCGGCCTGGGCGGAGGCTCGGACGACAAGCCCCGGGCGGATGAGCCCACCGCCACCGCGACGGGCCCCGAGGCCGCGCCGGCGCGGCCCAGGCCGGGCGAGCCGCCCGAGGCCGCGCAGATCCGCGGCTGGAGCAGGGAGCTCAACGCCGGTCGTTTCGAGCAGGCCGCCTCGTTCTTCGCCCGCAACGCGGTCGTGGTCCAACTCGACAGGGTTCGGCTGCCCGACCGCCGCGCGGCGGTGGCTTTCAACAAGAGCCTCCCCTGCCGGGCCGAGGTGACCGACGTCAAGACCGAGGGCCGGACGGTGGTTGCCGCGTTCAGGCTGCGTGCGGGCCAGGGGCCCAAGTCGTCGTGCGACGCCGCGGCCCGCGTGCGCTTCCGCTTCTCGAAGGGCAAGTTCATCGAATGGCGTCAGCTCGCCGAGCCGGACGCGGATCCCGGCGAGTCGGTACAGGCCCAGCGCCGCCGGTCCCCTAAGGTGGTCCTCAACCCCGGACGCCACCATGGCGCCCGGGCATAAGCGCTTTCTGCACACAGGATCCGAGGAGGCAGAACGACATGGCAGGACTGGGTGGGCGGATGTCCACGGTTTTCAAGGCGAAGATCTCGAGGCTGCTGGACAAGTCCGAGGATCCGGGTGAGACACTCGACTACGGCTACCAGAAGCAGGTCGAGCTGCTGCAGAACGTAAAGAAGGGGATCGCCGACGTGGTGACCTCCAAGAAGCGCCTGCAGATGCAGTCCTCCAAGCTCGAGCAGTCGGTGGTCAAGCTCGACACCCAGGCGCGGCAAGCAATGTCCCAGGGCCGCGAGGACCTGGCCCGGGCCGCGCTGGAGCGCAAGACCGTGGCCCAGACCGAGCTGCAGTCGCTGGACACCCAGGTCAACGAGCTCGAGGCCCAGCAGGAGCAGCTGGCGGCCAACGAGAAGAAGCTGCGCACCAAGATCGAGACCTTCCGGACCAAGAAGGAAGTGATCAAGGCCCAGTACTCCGCGGCGGAGGCGCAGGTCAAGATCTCCGAGGCCGCCAACGGCGTCGGCGAGGAGATGGCCGACCTGGGCCTGGCCATCCAGCGCGCCGAGGACAAGACCGATCAGATGAAAGCCCGTGCAGGGGCCGTCGAGGAGCTCGAGGCGGCCGGCACGTTCGAGGACCTCGGTCAGCTCGGCGGCGGTCAGGACGACATCGACCGCGAGCTGGCTTCCCTGGGCGCGGGCAGCCAGGTCGACGACGAGTTGTCCAAGATGAAGGCCGAGCTGGGCACCGGCGGCGGCGACTCGCCCCAGATCGAGAAGGGAAAGGAGGGCGCGTGATCGTACGTCTCTCCGGCGAGGGTCAGTACAACCTGCCCGACACGGACGCCGATCGCCTCAACCAGCTGGACAACGACGCCGTCGCCGCGGTCGAGGGCGGCGACGAGAACGCCTTCCGCGAGCTCTGGAGCCAGATGCTCGAGCTGGTGGAGACCGACGGCAACCCCGTCGGCGAAGAGGACCTCGTGGAGTCCGACGTGATCCTGCCGCCCCGCGACGTGTCATTCGCCGAGGCTCAGGGTGAGTTCACCGGCGAGGGCCTGATCCCCGACTGAGAACGTCGGTGCGGTGCTCGCCCGATCGGGCTCTGCTCCTCCCGCGAAGCTGAAGCGCATCTGCGTCTTCGCGGGGTCGCGCGACGGCTCAGACCCCGCCTACACCGAGGCCGCCGCCCGGCTGGCCGAGGCCATCGTGGCCGCGGGTCTCGGCGTCGTCTACGGCGGGGGCCGCGTCGGCCTGATGGGCGCGGTGGCCGACGCGGCGCTGGCGGAGGGCGGCGAGGTGATCGGCGTGATCCCCTCGGCGCTGCAGCGGCGGGAGATCGCGCATCGCGGCCTGACCGAGCTGCACGTGGTCGATTCCATGCACGAGCGCAAGGCGATGATGGCCCAGCTCAGCGACGCCTTCGCGGCACTGCCCGGGGGCTTCGGCACCATGGACGAGCTGGTCGAGGCCGTGACCTGGAGCCAGCTCGGGATCCACTCCAAGCCGGTGGGGCTGCTCGACGTCGCCGGCTACTGGCAGCCGCTGCGCCGGCTGGTCGACAACGCGGTCGACCAGGGCTTCGTGGCGCCGGCCGGCCGCGACCTGCTGATCTGGTCAGACGACGCGGCGGAGCTGCTCACCGCCTTGGGCGAATGGCGCTCCCCGCCCGGTCCAGGCTGACACCGCGGCTACAGCGGGATGTCCCAGAGCGGGAACCAGCGGGTCAGCTCGGGCTCGAAGGGAATCCCCTCGTCGCTCAGCTGGGCCTTGATCCGCATCTCGGCCTCGGAGTCGCGCCGCTGCTCGCCGCCCGAGGGGACGAAGGGGTAGAAGGCGCCCCGCTTGTAGTTGTAGATGAAGTGGACGCGCCTGCCTTTTTGCTCGAAGGCGAACACCGCTGCCAGCAGGCGGTCGCCGTAGCCCCCGGCCCCCAGCTCGGTGGACACGGTGTTCATGGCCACCACCAGGTCCTCGAAGTCGGGGTCGCGCAGGATGATCCAGCGGTATCCGTGCTCGTCGTCGGAGGACTCGAGCGCCGTGCCCGTCTCCTCGGCGGTGCCCGCCAGCAGCTCCTGGGTGTCGCGCAGGATCTGCTCGAAGTCCGAAGTGGCGAGGGGCTGGAACACGATCCCGGCCGCCCCGGTGGTCTTCATGTCCAGCTCGGTCTCCATGGCCACGTAAGCGGTCGTCATGGCGAACAGACGGTCCGGCGCGGCGGTTTTCAGCTTCTTGCCCCCGCCCAGCAGGGCGTCGAAGAACCCCACGCCTAGGCGGCCTGGAGCTGGGCTTCCAGCGCCTGCAGGCGCTCGATCCGCTTCTCCATCGGCGGGTGGGTGGAGAACAGCGTCTTGATCGACCCCTTCACGCTGGCCGGCACGATGAAGAAGGCGTTCATGCGCTCGGCCTCACGCAGGTCGGTCTCGGGCACCCTCTGCATCGCGCCGGAGATGGTCATGAGCGCCGAGGCCAGCGCGCTGGGACGCCCGGTGGTAAGCGCGGCGCCGCGATCGGCCGTGAACTCGCGGTAGCGCGAGAGGGACATCATCAAAAAGAAGGAGATCACGTAGACCAGGGCCGAGGCCAGCAGCACCACGATGAAGGGCAGGCCGCCGTCCTCGTCATCCCCGCCGCCGCCGAAGAAGAAGGCGAACTGCATGATCATCGCGGCGATCGAGGCGAAGAACGAGACGACGGTCATGATCAGCACGTCGCGGTTCTTCACGTGAGCGAGCTCATGAGCCATCACGCCCTCCAGCTCCGCCGGAGAGAGCGTGCGCATGATGCCCGTGGTGGCACACACGGTGGCCGCCTTCTGCGAGCGCCCGATGGCAAAGGCGTTGGGCACGTCGGTGTCGGCCACCGCGATCTTCGGCTTGGGCAGGTCCGCCTGGATGCACAGACGATCGATCATCGCGTGCAGCCCAGGGGCCTCCTCGGGGGAGACCTCCTTGGCGCCCATGGAGGCCAGCGCGAGCTTGTCCGAGAAGAACAGCTGGGCGATGGCGAAGAGGCCGATCACCACAGCCATGACGGCCGCTTCCGCGCCGGCGGCGAGCAGCACGCCGGCGAAGCCCACGTAGAGCAGACCGAGCAGGAACATGGTCAGCAGCATCCGCGCCTGAAGGCCCGGATCGCGCTTGAAGACGGCCTTCGAGTTAGCCATTGCGATCAAGTGTAGGGGAGGGGTGCACGATCGCTTGCAGGGGTAATGGATCGCCCCGGGACGCGGCAGTGCCCGTGCTACGGTGCCTCCCCGGTCGGCAGCCGAAAGGCCTGCATAACGGCGGTAAAGCTGTACCTCCGGCGTGCCCGGCCCGCCTACCCGTCCGCCCATGAGAAAGTACTTCTGGCTCCCCATCCTGATGGCGCTCGCCGCCTACGTCCTGCTGCCCCTGCCGGGCGAGGGAAAGCCGCCCCTGGGAAAGCGGATCGAGGGCAAGCGCGCGAAGGTGCAGAAGAGCAAGCGCCGCGAGGCCGTGCTGACCACCGACATCACCGGGATCAACAACCGGATCCGCGGCCTGCAGGGTCAGATCAGCGGCACCCAGAAGCGCCTGACCACGGTTCAGGATGACCTGGACGACAAGCGCGCGGAGCTGCTCCGGGTGCGCAACCGCCTCGAGGTGGCCCGCGACCGCCTCGTGCGCGTGCGCGCACAGCTGAAGGCTTCGCGCCGCGCGCTGCGTGACCGCCTGGTCGAGCTGTACAAGGCCGACCAGCCCGACGCCCTGACCGTGGTGCTCGAGGCCGACGGCTTCAACGATCTGCTGGAGCGAACCGACTTCCTGGAGCGGATCTCCGACCAGGACGGGACCGTGCTCAAGAAGGTGCGGGTGCTCAAGGCCAAGGCCGAGAAGACCGAGAAGCTGCTCTCCACGCTCGAGACGCAGCGCCGGCGGGCCGCCGAGACGATCCTGCGCCGCCGAGACGACATCGCCGCCACCAAGGATCGGCTGACCACCGCGCAGGGCGACCTGCGCGGGGCCCGCAAGGGGCGCCGGGCCACCCTCGCCCGGGTACGCGATATCCGCCACTCCGACCAGGAGGACCTGGCGGGGATGGAGCGCGAGCAGAAGAAGATCCAGAGCCGGCTGGCGTCTGCGGGCGGCCCCGCCGCCGGGCCGGTCCGCAAGGGCTCGGGCCGGCTGATCTGGCCTGTGAACGGGCCGATCACGGGGTCATTCGGCGAGGCGCGGCCCGGGCACATCCACTCCGGCATGGACATCGCGGCGCCGGGCGGCACCCCGATCCGCGCCGCCGACTCGGGGAAGGTCGTGCTGATGGCCGCTACCGGCGGCTACGGGAACTTCACCTGCGTCCAGCACACGTCCAGCATGTCCACGTGCTACGCCCATCAATCCCGCTTCGGGACCTCGCAGGGGGCGTCGGTGAGGCAGGGCCAGGTTATCGGCTACGTGGGCAACACCGGGAACTCGTCAGGCGACCACCTCCACTTCGAGGTGCGCATCGGCGGCTCGCCCGTTCAACCCCTCGGTTACCTCTAGCGGCCATCCATAGCCGCGCCTTGATGGCCAGGGAGCCATCCTGGCTCCGAGATAGCGGCCATCCATGGCTGCGCCTTGATGGCCAGGGAGCCATCCTGGCTCCGAGATAGCGGCCATCCATGGCTGCGCCTTGATGGCCAGGGAGCCATCCTGGCTCCGAGATAGCGGCCATCCATGGCTGCGCCTTGATGGCCAGGGAGCCATCCTGGCTCCGAGAACGGGCGGCTTCGCCGCCCCTCCGGTTGTCTACTGTCCCGCGGGTGCAGCCCGAGCTCGATCTCGGCCCCCTCACGGTGCAGACCTTCGGCATCTGCCTCGCCTTCGCGTTCCTCGGCTCCGGCGCGGTGCTGGCGCGGCGGCTGATCGAGCTTGACAAGCCCGTCGACTGGGCCTACGAGATGGTCTTCGCCGCCGCCATCGGCGGGCTGGTGGGCTCGCGCGTGGACTACCTGACCCAGAACTGGGGCAAGGTCTCAGGCGATCTGCTGGGCAACCTCCTCTCCGGCTCGGGCCTGGTCTGGTTCGGCGGGCTGGTCGGTGGTGCGCTGGGTGTGGTGCTGTGGGCCCGCTGGCGGGGGTTTTTGAACGCGTCGATGCTCGACGCCTGCGCACCCGGGCTTGCCTTCGGCTACGCGATTGGCCGCGTGGGCTGTCAGGTCTCCGGCGACGGCGACTACGGCAAGGCCACCGATCTCCCGTGGGGGATGGCCTACCCCGACGGTACCCGACCGACGACCGAGGAGGTACAGCCGACCCCGATCTTCGAGACGGCGGCGATGGGTCTGGCGGCGTTGGTGCTGTGGAGCCTTCGCGACAGGTATCGGCCCGGGGTCCTGTTCGGCATCTATCTGGTGCTGGCGGGAATGGAGCGGCTGCTGATCGAGGTCATCCGGCGTAACGAGGCCGTGGTGGCCGGGCTCACCCAGCCGCAGCTGATCAGCATGGCGATGGTCGCGGGCGGCGCGGCGCTGCTGGTGCTCAGGCGGCCGTGGGGCCCGGTCGCCCGCGCCGCCTGACACCGTCGCGCAGCCCGCCCACCGCCGCCGCCGCGCACAGCGCCAGCGCCACCGAGGCGCCGGCCGCGCCGCCCAGGTGGAAGGAGGAGTAGATGCCCACCACGCCGGCGCCCGCGGCGACCGCGGCCCCGGCGGCCATCGCCCGCCCGGGTGTGGAGGCCCGATCCCCGACGGCCGCGGCGGGGGCCGCGAGCACCGCCAGCACCAGCAGGCTCCCCAGCCCCTGGACGGCCACGGCAACCGCGGCGGCCAGCACCAGCAGCAGGGCCACGCGCACCTTGCCGGGGGCGAGGCCGGCGGCCCCGGCCGAGGCCCGGTCGAAGGCCACCGCGACCAGCGGCCGATGAAGCAGGAGCAGGGCGGCGCCACCCACCAGCACCAGGCCGCCCGCGGCGGCCAGGTCGGTGTCGGTGACCCCGAGCGGATCGCCGAACAGGAGCTCCTGGAGGCGCGCGGGCGCCTCGGGGCGCAGCGCCAGCAGCACCCCGAGGCCGAAGGCGCCGGAGACCACGACGGCGGTCGCGGTGTCCGAGCCGATCCGCTCGTCGCGTCCGGCCAGGGCCACGGCCACTGCCGCGACCGCCACGCCGGCCCCCGCCCCCAGCAGCAGCGGGGCGCCGGCCAGGGCGCCCAGCACGAGCCCGGGCAGCAGGCCGTGGGCCAGCGACTCGGACGGGTAGGCCAGGCGGTAGCTCTTCACCCAGAAGGACAGGGGCCCGCAGACGCAGCCCAGCAGCAGCACCTCCAGGAGCGCGCGGCGGTCGATGCCGGAGCTCCAGGGATCGGTCAGGAGCTCGATCGGGCCCACGGGCACTCAGTGATCGTGGTGCTGGACGGTCACGGCGTGGCGGGGCTCTCCGTCGCCGCCGCCCGGCAGCACGATCAGCTCGCTGCCGTAGGTGTCCTGCAGGGCTTGGCGGTCGAGGACCTCGTCCGGGTGGCCGTAGGCCACCTGGCTGCCGTTGAGGCAGAGCACGGCATCGAAGGCGAGCGCGCCCTCCACGTCGTGCGAGGAGACCAGCAGCGTGCGCCCCTCGGCGCGCAGCTCGGCGAACACGGCGCCGATGGTCTCCGCGCTGGCCGGGTCGATCCCGGCCAGCGGCTCGTCGAAGAGCAGGACGGCGGAGTCCTGCACCAGCGCCCGGGCGATCAGCACCCGCTGGCGCTGGCCGCCGGACAGCTCGCCGAAGCGAATTCGGGCGCGGTCGGCCAGGCCCACCCGCCCTAGCGCGTCGGAGGCGCGCTCGCGGTCGGCCTTGCTGGCGGGCAGCCACCAGCGCCCACCCAGCGTGCCCATCAGGGCCACGTCGAGGCCGCTGACCGGGAAGTCGAGACGGGCGTGGCCCGACTGGGCCACATAGGCGGGCCGGCCGTCGACCCAGAGGCGCCCCGCGCTCAGCGGCAGCTGACCCATCATCGCCCGGAACAGCGTGGTCTTGCCGCCCCCGTTGGGACCCAGCACGCACACCGACGTCCCCCGGCCGGCGGAGAAGGTCACCCCCGCCAGCACGTGTGGGCCGCCGTAGCCGACCGCGGCATCCTCGACCGTGACGGCGGCGCTCACAGGGCAACCTCGGCCGGGGTCCGCCGCGCGGCGAAAGGGAGGGCGAGAACAAGCGAGGCCACGGCGTAGGTCGCCGCTCCCAGCACCGCGATGGCCGGTCCGGGGGGCACGTCGAGCCAGAGCGACACGTAGAGGCCCAGCAGCGCGTGGGCCACGGCGACCGTCACCGACAGCGCCAGCAACGACGCGACGCTGCCGGCGAACAGCCGCGCCACCGCGGCGGGCACCACGAACAGGGAGGTGACCAGCAGCGATCCCACGGCCGGCAGCGCGGCGACGGCGGTCACGGCCACCAGGAGCAGCAGCGCCACCTCCGCGGGCCGGTCCGGCACCCCGAGCGCCGGCGCCCCGGAGGGGTCGAAGGAGATGGCCGTCCAGGTCCTCCCGAGCAGGGCGGCGGTCACCAGCGTGAGGGCCGCGGCCCCGCCCGCCACGGCCAGGTCGCTTCCGTTCAGCGCCACCGCGGTGCCGAACAGCAGCCGGTCCACCCCGGCGCCGGATTCGAACACGTCGCTCGCGAGGATGGTGCCGGCTCCCAGCGCGGCCACCAGCATCAGGCCGGTGGCGGAGCCGCCCGGGTCGCGTCCGCTTCGCGCCGCCCGGTCGGTGCCCAGCGCGTAGGCCACGGCTACCGCGAGCGCGGCCAAGCGGGCGCTGAAGCCGGCGGCGCCGGCCACCACGAGGCCGGGGAAGGTGGCGGTGCCCACCGCGTGTGAGAAGAACGCCAGCCGGCGCAGCACCACGAACGCCCCGCTCACACCGCCGGCGACGGCGAGCAGCCCGAGCTCCAGCGCGGCCATACGGGTCGAGCGGAGCTCGAGCAGGTACGCCGGTTCGGGCAGGCCGGCGAGCAAAGCGGTCATCCCGCCAGTGTAAGTGAGAGTCATTATCGAAACGGCCGCCGCAGCGCCCCTGCGCCTCAGCCCCCGGCGCGCCCGGCGATGGCTCGCTCGATGAACCGGGCCGCCAGGTTCTGCACCTCGAGGTCGTGCTGCAGCGACCGGTGGTCCCCGCCAGGGAAGACGACGAGGCGCTTGGGGTCCGCCGCCGCCTCGTGCAAGCCCTCGCTGACCGTGTAGGGCACCCGTTCGTCGCCCCTGGCGTGGAGCAGCATCAGCGCGGTGGCGGGACCGAGGGCGGCCGCCGCCACCCGCAGGTCCAGCGTCTTCAGCCAATCCACCGTCGCTGCGCGATCGACCCGGAAGCCGGTCAGGTCACCGGAGGCGATCCCGCGGGCCAGCCCGTCAGCGGGCGCCGGGCAGATGGCCACCACGGCGGCGATCGCGGCGGGGTCCAGCGCCGCCGCCTGGATGGCCAAGAAGCCGCCGAGGCTCGACCCGCGCAGGGCGACGTGGGGCACGTGCTCGCCCATGAAGTCGCACATGGCCAGCACGTCGCCGGTCGCTGTCGGGGAGAGCTCCCCCGAGGAGCGACCGTGGCCGCGGGCGTCGAAGGCCAGTGCGGCCAACCCCCGCTCGCGGCAGGTGCGGGCGAAGTCGAAGTGGCTCTCCTTGGCCGATCCCGCGCCGTGGAGGATCACCACGCCCCCCGAGGGTTCGCCCTCGGGTTCGAAGAGGGCGTAGGCCAGGCCGTCGCGCTCTCCCAGAGCGGGGGGTGCAGGCGGAACGTGCTTCATACTCGCGGACCCTATGCCCCCCCAGCGGCCCGAACCAACCCTGGCCCCGACCGGCCCATCAGCGCTGCCCGCGGGCCTCGAGCAGGTCTATCCGCTGGGCTCCGACATGGGCCCCGACGGCGGGCTGCGGGTCGGCGGGTGCGACGTCCGCGAGCTGGCCCGCGAGCTCGGGACGCCCGCCTACGTTTACGCCGAGGAGGACCTGCGCGCCCGCGCTCGCGCGACGCGGGAGGCGTTCGCGCAGCGCACCCGTCGCTTCGAGCTGCTCTACGCCAGCAAGGCCTTCCCCGCCACGGCGGCGCTGCGGATCTTCGCCGAGGAGGGGCTGTCGGTGGACTGCGCCTCCGGCGGTGAGCTGCACCTGGCGCTTCGGGCCGGCTTCGATCCCGAGCGGGTGTACCTGCACGGCAACAACAAGTCCGAGGCCGAGCTGGAGTACGCGCTGTCGGTCGGAGTGGGCCACATCGTCGTCGACTCCTTCGACGAGATCGACCGCCTGGAGCGGATCTGCGCCGGCGCGGCCCAGCGCATCCTGCTGCGCGTGACGCCGGGCATCGAGCCGCAGACCCACAAGGCGATCCGCACGGGCCAGGAGGACTCCAAGTTCGGCATCCCGATGCGCGAGGTGGAGCGGGCGCTGGAGCGGATCGGGCGCACGAGCCTGCAGCTGCGGGGCATGCACGCCCATATCGGCTCCCAGGTCTTCGACACGGACGTCTACGAGTCGCTGGCCGACGTGCTGGCCCAGATCGGCGACTTCCCGCTGCTCAACCTGGGCGGCGGCTTCGCGATCGCCTACACGCGCGCGGACCGGCCGCCGCCGGCCGCCGAATACGCCGAGGCCATGCTCGCCCACGCCCCCGACGACGTGACCGTGCTGTGCGAGCCCGGCCGCTCACTGGTCGGCAACGCCGGCATCTCGCTGTACACGGTGGGCACGGTCAAGGAGATCCCCGGCGTGCGCACCTACGTGGCCGTGGACGGGGGGATGGGCGACAACATCAGGCCGATGCTGTACGGCGCGGTGTACGAGTCCGACGTGGTCGATCGCTTCGGCGACTCCACCCCCTGCCGGATCGTGGGCAAGCACTGCGAGTCGGGCGACGTGCTGATCTCCGAGGCGACGCTGGAGCATCCGCGCCCCGGCGACGTGCTCGCCGTCCCGGCCACGGGCGCCTACGGTCACGCGATGGCCAGCAACTACAACGCGGTGCCGCGGCCGCCGGTGGTCTTCTGTCGCGACGGCGAGGCCCGCGTGGTGGTGCGCCGCGAGACCTACGACGACCTGACCCGGCGCGATGTCTGAGATGCCCCCGGGGGGGAACGTCACCTTCCCAAAGCCTCCCGCCGCCTCACCACGGCCGGTGTCGGCATTCAGGATCGGCCTGTTGGGCCACGGGACCGTCGGCGCCGCCTTCGAGGAGCTGCTGGCGCAGCGCTCCGACGCCATCGCCGAGGAAGTGGGCTTCCGGCCCGAGATCTCCGGCGTGCTGACCACGCGGGAGGGCGACTTCGACGACATCCTCGAGCGCTCCGACCTGATCGTCGAGCTGATCGGCGGCACCGAGCCGGCGCTGGACTACGCGCTGCGGGCGATGGAGTCGGGCAGGCACTTCGTGACCGCCAACAAGCAACTCGTGTCGCGCCACGGCGAGCGGCTGTTCGAGGTGGCCGGCCGCGTCGGCGTGCAACTGCGCTTCGAGGCCGCGGTGGCCGGAGTCGTCCCCGCCATCCGCGTGATCTCCGAGACCCTGGCCGCGGCCCACATCGACCGCGTGCACGGCATCGTCAACGGCACCACCAACTTCATCCTCACGGCCATGGAGCGCACCGGAGCCTCCTACGAGGACGCGCTGGCCGAGGCCCAGCGCCTCGGCTACGCGGAGTCCGATCCGACCGACGACGTGACCGGCGCCGACGCCGCCGCCAAGATGGCGATCATCGCCCGGCTGGCCTTCGGCGCCCCGGTGCACATCGACGAGGTGCCCCGCGAGGGGATCGAGCAGATCACCGCAGAGGACATCGCCTACGCGCGCGAGCTGGGGCTGTCGCTGAAGCTGATCGGAAGCGCCGAGCGCGTCGACGGCGGGCTGTCTGTGATGGTCTACCCGGCCTTCCTGTTCGCCGGTCACCCCCTCGCGGCGGTGAGCGGCTCCTACAACGCGGTGACGATCGAGTCGCCGGCCATCACCGAGATCACGCTGTCGGGCCCCGGCGCGGGCGGCTCGCAGACGGCCTCCGCCGTGCTGGGCGACGTGATCAGCGCCATGATCCCTCCGCCCTTCAACCCGCCGCCCGCCGAGCCGGTCGTGCTGGTGACCGACCGCGAGTCGTCCTTCTACCTGCACCTGGAGGTGGCCGACCATCCCGGCGTGCTCGCGCAGGTGGCCGAGATCCTCGGCCTCCAGGGCGCTTCGATCCAGTCGGTGGTCCAGAGGGGCCTCGGCGCGGACGCCCGCCTGGCCATGGTGATGCACCCGGTGCTGGAGTCGAGGTTCCGGGCTGCGGTGGAGCTGATCGGACGCCTGGACTTCGTCCGGTCGCCGCCGCGGGTCATCCGCGTGATCGGGGAGACGTTCGAATGATGCGGATGCGGATGCGGACGATTCGGCATCCATGCCAGATCGGGATGGGGATGCGGACGATTCGGCATCCGTGCCAAATCGGGATGGGGATGCGGACGATTCGGCATCCATGCCAAATCGGGATGGGGACGCGGACGATTCGGCATCCATGCCAAATCGTCCCATGACCCTCTGGCGCTACAAGGACCGCCTGCCGGTGGAGCCCCTGGTCACCCTCGAGGAGGGTGACACCCCGCTGGTGCACGCGCCGGTGATCTCCGAGAGGGCGGGTTGCGAGGTGTGGCTGAAGGTCGAGGGAGCCAATCCCACCGGCTCGTTCAAGGACCGCGGGATGACCGTGGCCGTCTCGGCGGCGGTGGCCGAGGGGGCGGAGGCCGTGGTGTGCGCCTCGACCGGCAACACCGCGGCCAGCGCCGCCGCCTACGCCGCCCGCGCCGGGCTGCGCGGGGCGGTGATCGTGCCCGAGGGCAAGATCGCGACAGGCAAGCTGGCCCAGGCGCTGATGCACGGCGCGCGGGTGATCGCCCTGCGCGGCAACTTCGACCAGGCCCTGACGCTGGTGCGCAAGCTGGCCGATCGCCACCCTGTGGCGCTTGTCAACTCGATCAACGAGTACCGGATCGAGGGGCAGAAGACGGCGGCGTTCGAGATCTGCGACGCGCTGGGGGAGGCCCCCGACGCCCTGTGCATCCCGGTGGGCAACGCGGGCAATGTGACCGCCTACTGGCGCGG
>JAABUS010002109.1_pt1 | contig 39217 bp, 10 predicted proteins | sample 5560161 | NCBI WGS metagenome assembly JAABUS01 (sample SAMN10711885, study PRJNA513376) | rock metagenome | isolation source: Antarctica rocks | place: Antarctica: Victoria Land, Trio Nunatak nord | collected 2016-01-04
GAGTTTCGATACGGTTCATATGACTTACAACATCAACGCTGAATCTGGAGGGATGTAACCTGGAAACTCGCTATTACGCAGATAGTCGTCATCAATGAGTCCATGCCATTTGTGATACGTGGGTAGAAAGGCTTTATGACTTGTGGATATTGACGTGGCTTACTCGTGTCTATAGGCGTAATCACTGTCCCATTCGAATCAGCACTTGATGCAGTACGGCCATCTCTCGTCGAGAGAGGTCTAGCAGGTTTCGAATCGAAGAAGCTTGTACCTTGAAATTTTCAAAATACTTGTCTCGCCCAAGCTCATCTCCATGATGCCTTCGTCCCAGCCTTCATAACATGTCAGCATAAGCGCTGTCGGGCCAGATTCATGTCTTCAGCGATCCACCGGACCTTTGATAACATGACCGCGCCCAATAATCGTGTTGAAAGGCGGGCGACCTTCGGTTGAGTCGAAGCTGTTTGGCGCATCCAGTGTTGGCACCTTCTGTCTTTAAGGATGGCTGAACGGAACTTACCATTCTCCGGGGAGGTCTGTCACCTCGTTATAGAGGCAGCCAAAGTACTGGACAGTAATTTCGTCCCCTTCCTTTGGCTTCTGATCGCCCTTACCATGCTTCACGATCTCTCGCGTAAAACCCATTGTGAGCCAGGTACGGGATATCGAGACGAAAGATGATCTTCGGATGATTTGAGAATCCTCGATGGTTATGCAGATATTCTTGAAAGAGAAGTGTCAAAGTTGGTGAAGGCTCTGCTTAAATGATTAATGGGAGGAGATAACGCAAATCTCCGGTTCGGCAAGGGTATACAACTCCTGAATCTGGAGGTGTTCAAATTTCCATCTCCTGATTCGGGAGCTGTCAAAGGTCAAATGCAGGCTCTCACGGACCGATGCGCTCAGCCTTTACCCAGTTAGGCCCACCAGCCCGAAGGAATGTGATAATGGGATCAAACGGTCTTCCCATTTATCCAAGCGAATATACGAGGGCAGAGCGGACTTCAAGCCACAATGAACATCATCACGTTAGAGCGCTTCTCATCACAACAAGCGTTTCCAGGGGACGGCATATATGACCGAAGTCTTTTCAACCTCTGTCTCGTTCTTTCAAAGAAATTTCACATCATTGAGGCTTTACGGGCGAGCGAGATTTTCTCAAAATTATCTTTATTAAATTCTGTCTCTCTTGTACCGAGTTTCTCTTCATTTGGGCCCTGAACCCTTTGAATTTCCCTTTGCGTTCCTCCCTTCCTGCCACCAGACATTCCTCGAACTTCCCTAACGTCATCACGGCCACGTTGATCCTCTCCCACTGCTCCAGTATGTTCAGAGCGGTGCTGTTATTGTCTTCCGCGTCGTCCACGCGCCGAAGCTCTCTCGCCTCATCCGCGTCATCATCTGATGACACGCTGGGATTGACCAATCTGCATACTCTTCGGGAAGAGGGAGACAGGATCCTCCGGGACCACGATTTCTCCGCTATACTTCTACTCATACGGTTTTGGCCATACCCGGACATAAGTTTGACTCATTCTGTCTTGAGCAAACGTAGGGTTTACGTCCTTGCAACGCTGCTTGTGTTGGCCGGAGTTGGCAATCGGCAAACTATCGCTAAGTTGAGCAAGCGTGAAATGCTAGATCGGCTTCAATCGTCATTTTCTGCTCCTTCTCCAATCTCGCAGCCGCTCTTTGGACCACGCCAGACTGCGAATCAGACACCTGACGGTCTCGCGGCTATCCTCAGTCGGCAAAGTTGGCAGCGATTCCACGCAATCACCTTCGAAGACTTGGTACAATATACCCTTGGTCATTGCGCAGCTTCGGTGGAAGACTTCGTCCACTATCATACCCATGTGTTACCGACAGTGGTGTCTACGTATCTGAACATGTATCCCGCCCAGTTGCAAAGGTACTTTTTAGCAACACTTGTAAGCTCGACTTTCCGCTTCCTTGATCCACCTGCTAACTTCAATGACAGGCGTTAAGGAGCCAGAATCCGTTTGCCTATCTGGCACTTTGGCAATCCCTGCAGCCTCACATCCAGCGGCTGGAACAACAGGAGCGAGCGTCGTCATCCTGGTGGATATCGCTGGGTAGCTTGACCGCATACTCCGAATCCTACCACACTCTCGACTTTATTGTCGCGCCACTTCGGAAGTTGCTTCAGAGTCAGGATCGACCGCTCGAGGGGAAATTACTACAACTGGCGGTGCTCGCCGTGCGCTATCATATTTTCTATGCAGACGACATTGACACGGCTTCGGTGGGGATCTTCCCAACAGACACCCGCTCCTTTGAGTCCTTGGTGGAGAGGCCTCCTTGGGAACTGGCTGAATTGATCACAATCTCCGACCTGACCAGTTTCCGCCATCTCAGTCTCCAGAGCATGATGGACAACGATGAGAATTATCGCTATGTCGGTCGTGGATGGAACGAATGGAGCCTAGCCGTGCAGGAAGGGGCCCTCGTCGGTCAGAATTTTGCCAAGAAAGCGCTGGAGGTTGCAAAGGCAGGTTGACGCGAACCACCTGGTTTTCCCACGTCGCTAAATTTGACAACCGCAGCATCTGCATGCGTTGAGGAATTTCCATTCTCTCCATGCCTTCCTCCAAGGTCTTTCCGCGGCAAGGTTCGATCGCATTATTCCCCCAGATCTTTGCCAACTCATCCACATTGATGGGAATTATGCGGCGTCCCGCGCAGCTTCGAATCAAGGGCCATGTTTGCCGTTCCTGTTTCCTTATCGCCGAGAGTACGAGCTGCGGGGGCCAGTTGCATTAGCAGAGATATTTACGGCCGTTGTCCCCTATGAAGCGAAAACCTGGAGACGACGCGCTACCACGGATCCCATAGTACGTACGCGTGTCACCGAGGTCGAGGAAGTCAATTCAGGATGGACTAGACATTTCTCTTTCTTCTGGACTCCGTTAACATCGTGCTTTTGGCGAGCATCCTAGTATTCAAGTCGGCTCTCAAGGGGACGCCCATACAACATGTTAGGGATGGAATGGCCAATTTTGTAGTACTCACATAGAATTTGCTGTTGCATAGGTCCTTACAGTCTCTTCTTTCAATTGTCTTTACATAGAGAAGGCGAAGCCATGTGCGCCGGTCTCGGGCTTCCGATGGACTGTATATAAAGACCTACACAAGTCTCTTTCCCTACTGCTAGAAGGACACCTCTGCCACGCACTAGCTACATACCCTTCGCCTAATCTGAAGCGGTCGATCGTGCCGTGCCTGCCTAGGCCCACAATTTCACCCTGTTGTCGCACATGATCGGTGATTATCCTCTTGCACGGCACGCTTTGTGCTATATAGTAGATTTGATTCGTCAATTTGAGTGAACTTTCATTGAGAAAAGATAAGATCTCCTGAGTGCATGAGAGCGTACCATCGGCATGCGGAGTTGATAAGCAACCTGCTTCAACCGGGAAAAATGAAGCTGCAGGGTCTGACGCTATGCGGACCAGGTTTATTGCATGCTGTACTGCTTCTAGGCAGCAGGGCTAGGTCGACGAATTCTTGGGCGACATAAAGACAGCCGTGGGCCCTTTGCTCTCCACGGTGGCGAAGCCTTGGCAGGCAATTCCACTCCCTCTTATCTGAAAATTCTCTCATTCGTCCTGCTTTTGGTAATCCCGCTTAACATGTCCTCTTGGAAGACCAAGCTGGCTGGGCTTGCCCCATCAATGAAAGCGTATGCGGAGACTGCGTGTGCTGATCGGATGAAAGCCGTAAGCAAAAGCCCCATTCTCCACTCACAGGTACAGAAAGGACGACTGACAATACGCAAAAGAATGCAATTATCAAAGATGTGAATCTGAAGTATACTGCAGTTCGACGACTCTCTAGTCTCAATAACACTGAATTTTCCTAGGGGAACCCTACTCCACCCTAGTCACGACGGATCAGGCAAGAAAGTCATATCAATCCAAATGCTCAATGAGAAGGAGGCGAGGGTTGAGACAATCCACGTGGATGAGAATGGAGACGTGGATGTCAAGAAGATTTCAAGGTAGCCATGTGGAGAAACGCAGACTGCATATGGCTTTCGGCATTGTATCTATGTGTTTTTAGTAATGTCAGAGGAAATAGAAAGCTGCTTTTACTTGAAATCCGTCTAGAGCTCGGACGCACGTGATATCGTGGCATGTTTCCGATTGGTAGATACTTCAAACTGCTTATTAACAACCGAAGCCCCGCCATTGTGATTGCAGCTACTATAGACCAAAGACGACGTCTGACATCGCAATGACATTTCCACCCTATAGAAGTGTCTTTGCCAGCGTCGACTACGATCCAGATGATTTAGATTCGCAGACGCTGCAGCCAATACGAGGCTTGTTCCCTGGCAGGCATGATACTTCTGAAGTACTCAATGCCCTCCAAGTAGCTTTGTCTCGACTTGGTCGGCATTGCACGAATTTGTCAAGAGAACTGAGAGCTACAAGCACATCCAATCAGTATGAACAGACTACGGTTTCGAAGGTGTTCGATCAACTGGAGCAGCTTCTCGAATGGGAGAAATGTGATACACTCGTTAATCCATGTTGGTTGTAAGGCGTTAACACGGGCAGTCCTTTCTTCGATGGATAAGGGCCGAGTCAAGGATGGAAAACACCTATACATATACCGCGCTCACGTCACTCCAACGAGCAACTCCATCGACTCACAAGACCTACCGACTTTTCGTGCCGATATGGCTCGGGCTGAGGAGACAGAAGAAGAGTTGGGATGGAACACCGGCTACCAGCTCTCGTTCAGTTTGGATCGGTTTGCGGAAGAAGTGGGAAACCATGTCAATAAGGTTCAAGATCCATACGAGTCCATCTTCTTATCCACCAGCCCAGACTTAGAGTGGACAGTGCATCGGACAGGGCAGAAGGAGCGGGATTCCTTAGGGACTGCTGGACTAGCAATCTTCAGTGTGGAAGCCATTCACAAGATCCCCGGTGCGAAATTGTTACCAGTTGAGCATGTCCTCACGTATCTCGACGCTCATGGCAAAGGGCATCATATTTCAAACACGTGTAGGACTTGGGCCGGCAATTGCCAAGAGCACTTATCCATGAACTACCTACCGCGAGAAGCGCTAGTGAATTGGATTCCATAGGCTGATCTGGTCAGTCCTTCACCAACCAATCGCTTGCTTCTGCCTAAATTTAGCTACTGGTATACACTCGGCATGTTCCGAAAACAGCATTCTCCGGTCGTCATAGATGTAAAAGACTACGTGGCCAGAGTGGTTTCCTTCGCTCGAACTTTGGGAGGTGGGGAACGCGTAAAGACTTATGAGTTTATGGGTTTGGTTGTGGCAGCGTCGGATTGGGGTTACTATGGCAGTTGGACGGAGATAGATGTTTTGCAATTGGCTAAAAGTGTGATCAACCCTTTTAGCCTCGAAGATGGATTAGCAAGTTTGGCATTAGGGTCCTATCAATCGATAACTTTGCGGCGGCAACGCCATATTGTTAGCCGTATGAAACTAGTCCTAATTAAGACTAGCACCTAAACTTTTCCTCGAAGATTCTTGCCTCCACCACTTACTCCATTGCTCATATTAAACCTCCTCCAGCCGCAACGACATTATACGTGGAATTTCCTGCTCATTCTTTGACCGGAAATCTTGTACCTTTAACGTCCCTTCCCACTATAGATATCAAATAACAAGCGCGATCTTTGACACGAAGTTGCCTGAGGCCCTCGTTGCTTCTAGCATGGGCTTGCTTCAATGAAAGTCTTACGTGTCGTGCGTAGCCAGCACCTCATAAAGAGATATCTTGCTATGTACCATACGGCTGGCGCTGGTCGGGACTTAGTCGAGGAGGAGACGTTATCTCACTACAACGTATCACAGTATTACCCCGTCCATGTAAACCAGACCTTCTGCAGTAGATACCAAATTGCGGGAAAACTTGGCTTCGGAGCATCCTCCACTGTTTGGCTTTGTGAAGATTTGACGTATGTCCCCAAAAACAATTTCTGACGATCGGTACCTGAACATTGGCAGTGATATGACCTACAAAGCTCTCAAAATTGGCATTTGCCGAAAGTCTGAGAGCCAGGAGGTCAAGGTTCTGAACTATTTGAAGGAAACTAAGTCATCCCACGAAGGTCGGTATTGCGTGAGAAGAGCTTGCAACTCATTTGAGATCCAAGTTCCCAGTGGCCGTCATCACTGCATTGTCTATGAGCCTCTGGGGATGAGTTTACTAGATTTTGTGACTCGTCAACAGGATCATACACTCAATATCGGGGTTGCAAAATGGACCATGACGTATCTTTTAAAGGCTATCGATTACCTCCATACTTCTGGCGTGGTGCATACAGGTATACGCTTGCAAAGCCATGAGGTCTTAGCCTTCACTGACGACCCGTTTATAGACATCAAACTTGACAATATCCAGAACACTCTTCCGGACGAGGAGACTGCAATCCTCAAAAGCTTCGTCACTGCTGAACATACAGAGCCGAGTCCTCGGAAATTTATCGACGAGGCTCGGACCATTTACACTTCTCGACTATTAGAGTATGGAAACATTATGACTTTCCCAATACTCAGTGATTTAGGCATGTGCATGTTTGGCCAGGAGGGATATAAAGAAACCATACAAGCGGTTCCTTACCGTGCACCGGAGGTAATTTTGAGGACGAAATGGAATTGCAGCGTAGATATGTGGAATCTGGGTGTTTTGGTCAGTGGACATTCTCTTCTTGTCAACCTCACTGTTGAGTCCTACAACTTCGCCCACTGACCTGCCACAGATGTGGGAGCTTCTCTTCGCTGAGCATTTGTTCGGCAGCGACAACGAACAAGATAGTCTCGCGATGATGATTACATATCTCGGCCCACCACCGTCAGAACTATTGGAGCGAAGTCAGATTCGTGGACACTATTTTGACGACCATGGTGAGTAATTCTTGGTCACTGCCGAAAAATGGATTCGATGACTCTCAATAGGTGTATGGAAGAGATCAAACATTCGGTCTATTCCTCTAGAAGACAGGTTAGAAGGGGGGAGGGATACAGAAGTTCTTCTGGACTTCATCAAATCAATGCTTAATTGGGTGCCTGAAAAGAGGAAAACGGCCGCCGAGCTTCTCAAACACCCATGGTTAAAGCCGGAATGAGAATAGCCGGAGAGAAACCGAGCAGTAGAAAGGGGGGTTGTTATACAGTTGGTGGCACGAAAACTGGCTAAGTATTAATTCGGTCTATCGCCTAGAAAATGCTTCGTCCCATAGCGGGTGCTTTCCCTTCCTATTCTCGGATAGAATGAAACACGTGTGATCCTTTTGCAAACAGAACAACCAACGATCACCGACCTTTGTCTGCACGTGCTGGTCTTCCCCGTTTGCCTCCCCGCTGCGCCTGGCGTTTGACCTTAAACTCCCGCAGCAGTTCCTGTGCGTTTCCTAACTCGCGTTCGAGCAGCCATGTTTTCTTCCAGCACACCTTGTATTCATAGCCCTTTTCCCTTCGTCTCTTGCCAACGATCCTTACGATCTCCCACTCCTCTTCATCCAATGCTGAACCTCCTTGATCCTGAGGCTGCTCGTGGGAAAGTGGGGTGGCGGCAACGCCCAGGAGATCGACAGTCGCTGTTGCTCCGTGATCACCTCCATGAGCAGCTAGCGTTCCTCGATCCTGGGGTACTGCGACACTGGGAGAGATTGGGCGATCAATTGGGGAGATGGTAGGTTCGGTGGTAGTAGCAGGACTCATGCAACCGTGTGTCTTTGGCTGTTCCCTTGGGTGGGAGCTTTTGAGGTGTACGTTGCCAATCTCAGACTCCATGCTCGTAGCCCTGGTAGAACCGCCAGTTTCGCCAGTCTTTTCTTCGTCATCCTCCACCACGAGAGGGTCACCTAAAGTATGTCAGAAGAAATCCCGGGTGCTGGTCATAAATGCGCTGGGAAGCATACCTTGACTGCCACCAACTTCACTGGATCGATTTGAGCTTGTTGTATTTTCGCGTCGTTGGAAGTTTCGCGGAGATGCAGGCCGTTTAAAGACAGGCTTAGGTTGCGATCGGATCCGTGCGAACTCGACCTCATTTAAGTCATCATCGGTATCATCTGCGTCGTCAATCATGATGGGGTCTTTCCAGAGTCAGTAGACGCGCCCACAGGGACTGGGACCTGCGCACTAACCTGCACGCCGGAACTTCTCCAACCTGTGTCCACTTTTCCCACCCCCGTCCAAACCTGCACTACCTGCTTTGCGCTTGGAGGAATGTCGAGTATCGGTGGCGCCTGTGGTTGTCTCAGGCGCGGCGTCCGTAAAGTATGTTGGGCTCACTGTCGCAATAGGCGATCGGAGAGTGTGGGGGATAATGTTGTCTGTACTGTAGCTTGTTCCTTTGTCTCCTTTCTCTTTCCCCTTACCGGAGTGATGAGGCTCGGTAGTATTGAAGCAGGTTTGTGTATCGTGTGTCAAGGAGAGGGGGGTATCAGGGAGTGGAGGAGGAGGATCAGAGATAGAATTTTCTGTCTTCTCGTAGAGGATGAGACATCTAGATAGGCGCCGTCTATTAGTAGGAGAATCAGCGAGCGGGGTTTCAAGGGTCATACCCAGCTTCTGAGCCTGCCAGAGAAGTCGGTGGAGTGCTGAGGGAGCATTGCTTCCCAACTTGCTCCTTAGAGGTCGAGCCGTCGCTTCTGGGGTGGACGCTGCTGCTGTCGTTAATATCCCCACCCTGGTCACCACCTTGTCTCGGTCCAGAAGTGGAAGCGTTGTCGCAACCTTCTAGGGTGGGATGTTCAAAGGCGCCGTCAGACTTTCCAACTCCGTGTTCAATACTCGATCCCGCTCGCTGCGACTCTGGGACTTCTCCAGCACCGAACAGCAATTCCTCGAGGGATGGGAGAGTATCATCATGTTCGTGGCCGCCCTCAGTATCGGCTATGTTCGAGGGACCTAGAGTCGTTGATTAGCGCCCATCAAATCTTAACGATAGGAAACTGTACCTCTGGCATCTTTTTCGGTGCAGAGGTTCGGTGCTGGCATGTGGAGTGGATCTGTATACTCCTTTGGCGGCGGCCCAGTCATGTCTAGAAATTCGATCAAGTCGAAATCTTGGAGACTTTCGCTCGCTTTCTTGCCCTTTCCATAAGCTGTGGGGACATGAAGTTTGGAGACTGTAGGCCGCCCGTCGCTGCGCAAGCTTGCCGTGGTTGGGGGTTGATAGAATTGAACGGAATCCATGTTGGCAAGGGTTATTGTAGGACACAAGTGCAAAAGCTAGTCAGAGGATCCAGATGAAGTCTGATCTTTTTTGGGCCGGGAAATCTGAGAGGGAAATTCCAATTGGAGTGAGACGAGGAGGCCGGGTTATTTGTACACACAAAGGCTGGTAAACCATCCACTGCAATCTTCCCCACTCAAAGACCACCAATCGCCGATCTCCAATCATTTGTCTCACACCAAGTTGTATGCCCTGGCGCAGCTTCCAGCCGCTGGAATCTCGTATTCAATAGATATCCCACGCAGCTTGATTCCCACTGCGCCCCTCGCAAACGTCCACATCCAGCCGGAAAGGTCAGCTGCAGCGGCTTGCATCTTCGAGCTGAGACAAATATGATGCATCGGCTGCACCGCCCACTCCACTATGCTCGGCGAAGAAGAGATCCACGTCTCGAGACCCTGTCTGGGTGGATCTTCCCCAACATCTCGCCTCTCGACACCCAATCATCCCCTGTCGCCTTCTTGACCTTGTGCCGCCATCGAGTCTCACCGCAACAGCTAGCTGGATAATCCCAGCGTTTCGCCTCGCCCCTAATGGTGCATGGCTCAGCCCCGGCACAGCTGAGACTATCACCGCTACGAGCTCGAAACCTGGCACTGTAACTGGCGCGGGTGAAGAGAGCTCGGCCGACGGGTACATGGAAGCGTCACGCCTCCAGGAGCCTAATGTCGGCCGAGTCTTCATTGCGCCTCTCGGAGATGTCCATCTGTGGAGCCACGTCAGCTGCTGCTGCTGCTACCTGGATCTTCGCGCTGTGCAACGGGTCAGAGACTCTGCGCCATCCCCGATCCACAGCGAAAAGCGAGATCACCGTCTCCAGGCCACGTCACCAGAACGGCACTATTGCGGCATCTTTGTGGGCGCAGCCAGGCAGACACGTAATGGCCGCTGTCGATCAAGGCCAGGCCCACGCTCCTCCGATTCCATTGGCTGGTTCTGCTATCCTGCTGCTGTTTGGCGTCACGCTCAGACCACAGCTGAGGTGCGACCCCTGTCAGTGTGGCCAGGCAGATATGTGGGACGCCCGAGCCATCGTCACGAGGGATGAGGCATTCCTTTCATTAGTTGTGGAGCCCCAAGAGAGGAGTCAGGATTTCGCAAGCTGAAAGTTCTCAGCCAGTACCGTAGCAGGATTGCAGATCAGCTGAGCGGTGGTGAAACGGTGGCGGGCAAGGGAAGGGAGAGGTCAAGAGAGTCCAGAGCGGCAGGGCCGAGCGAAGAGATGGTCCAGTATGCCCTGAAAAAGGGTCATCTCGAGCTGGCCTGCAGGGCAGAGGAGGATACACAAGGCGGCGAATCAGATGGGACGTCTGTATCACTGGCTCCAGTCGTAGAACAAGGTAGGTAGGTTGTGAGAGTTGCAGCGATGTAATCCCTAAGGGAAAGGCCACGGGCACAATGCCTCACCCAAAGGTCCAAGCACAAGGATCGGCGATGGTCGGCAGAAACCAGCTAGGCAGCAGGATGGGGGCGCAGACCCATGCAATACGAGAAGGAGCGAGGGGACGGCAGGGAGATGTGGAAGAAAGATGAAGGGAAGTGGGAAAACAGCGAGCGGTGCAGGTCTTTATACCTGGAGAAAGCGGCGGGTGGGGCGATGCCGGGCGCCTAGCCCGAAGGGGCCGCACCAAACCCGACGGGGCCGCGTCTTGGCTGGAAGCAGGAAAGGGCCACCCCTTTCGCCGTCCGCTCGATTATAAAATAAACTTGTTGTTAACATAAATATGTTAAAAGAAAGTCTTACAATTTTTTTATTATTTTAAGACATTGTTTCTAAAAGAATAGCTTAATAACAAATAATAAAAATAACAACTACTAAATTAAAAAAACTAATAATAATAATTAATTCAAAAAATAATATTTTTAATTTGCAAATCTCTTTCTTTTTTTTGCAAAAATATCGAGAAAAGATTTTCTTTTTTTTTCTTAACTTTGCGCTATTTTTTTGTTTATTGTTTCTTTATCTTTTTGATCGTTTGTAAATAGACGTTTTTGATCTATTGCTTTTTCTAATTAATTGTCGATTTACTATTAACGAATATCTTCGTATTAAAGATTTGCTTTAGTCTTTATCAAAAAAAGAGTTTAAATCGCGCTTTCGCTTTTAAGCAAATAAATTAATTATATTGCTAAGAAGCTTCTTTTAATAACGTTATTATAGTTAGCAAATAATTTATTGTTTTAATAGTAAACACTAGTCGCAATTCTAATAAAACGTCTTAATTTTTAAATTTATAACTCTTATTGCTATTTCTAATGCTTTAATTTTGTCTCTTCTTTTTTTGCTCTTTAATTTAATAATATTTTAATTTCTAAGTCGTTAATTTTGTGTTTCTAATTTTTGAAATTTTTGATTTTGATAATTTGTTAAAGTTAACTTATCTTTTACACTCTTTTTTTTGTGTTTTTGAATTTTGGAATTTCTAAATTTTTAAAATTGTTTTTAGAGATACGTCGATAGTTTGTTGTTTTAATATTTGTTGTTGTAACTAAGTTCTTGCGTTAAATTTCAATGTAACAAAATAAAAATAGAATTCTAATTAGTAGACAACTATAACAACAAAAACTTATCGCAATGCATATATAAATTGCACTATATAGTTTAATAATGTATTAAGTAGCTAAGGTTCTAAGATCTAAGTGAGAGAGATCGCATATATATTGCAAATAGATTGCTAGTACTAATAGCAAGCATCCCCAAGTCCATAGCCTAATATTATCTAATTATCTGGCTACACTATAATTAAAAATAGTAATTTAGTTGCTATATATATTCGATATAATACTATTTTAATTTATAGTTTTTTAAACAACAATAAAATTTCGACTCTTAATAAGTATTTTAATAGCAACAATTGTATTAAAATATTAATAAACAAAAGATTAACTTAACTAACAATTTAGAAATTGTTGAAAAAAAATTACTATTCTTTGTTATTTTTTTCAAACAATTAATAGAAAGATTGCTATAATAAATATTGTTTAAGTTCTTTTAATTAATAATTTACTATTTTAGAATTTTAAAAATTGTAGTATTTTGTTTAATAATAAGGAATTGTTTCGAGAGAACTTTAACAATTAATTCGAAAGATAAATTGTAACTACTAATTTGCTCTTTTGTATAATAAATAATATTAAGATATTATATCTTTTTTGTTATTTTAATTCAAATATTATTCTTTAAAGCGTTTTTATAATTAAAAATTATATAATAAAGCAATTAACTAAAGAGAAAAAGATTTTGTTAAAATGTCTCTTAAATAACAAAATAAAACTTTTGTTTACTATAGATATTTAATCGATTTCTAATTGCTAATTTTATTTAACTATAATTGTGTTCTTTATTAATTACAATTAAGAATATTATAAAATTGTTTTAAAATTCGAGCATTTTGTAAACAAATATTCGAATTAAAGAATTGCAAATTTAGTTAAAAAAATATTGAGTTTCTACAAAATTTTTAACAAAGTTTTAGCTATTATTATTAACAATATATTAAACAACAAAATCTTTATAGCAAGCTTTTTGCAATATATTAATTTTAATACAATTATATATAAATCTATATTAAACAATATCTTTAATAAAAAAAATCAAAAGAAAAACAATATTAACAATATTAATAATAATAAGTTTAATTAAAATACTACAAATATCTTCAATATAAACAATAATACTCTTATTAAATATATATTTTATTTAATATATATTTTGCAATTTGCAATAAAGATACTTCTTAAAACAATATATACAAATTTAATTAACAAAAAATTACAAAAAAATTAAATTAAAAACAAGAATTGTTTAAATACTACTTTATATAGATTGTCTATAATACTAATAAAAATAATATTGTTTCTATTTATCTTTATATCTATTCTTAGTTGCTAACAATTGCACAAATACAAAAATCAACTATTTATATTTATATTAGCAACAAACAAAAAAAAATTTATACAAATATAGCAAATACAAATAGATTAATTGTTAGATTAAGTTTTGGTTCCAACTATTGAAATCGACTCGACTCAACAATTTCAATATTAGGAATCGTCTTAAAACTTAAGTCGATTTCTACTTTTTTAAAATTAATTCGATTTGATTCGAATTAATATTCGATTTTAATATTAGAAATCGAATCGAATTGTTAAAGAATCGAAAATTATATTATTATTTCAAGAGTTACTATTTTAAAATCTAGATAATTATAATATATTATTAAGATTACAATTTGCTATATTATTAAATTATAATTACTTATTAGTATAAAATCTTGCTTAATTTATCTTATACTTGCATTATTCTTTTACATTATTGTTTTACTTTAAAAAAAATTCTTTAAACTACTTAAAGATATTGTTTATATTATTCTTAATTACAAAATGTCTAATTCTTTAAGAGTTTCTAGTCAATAGCTATCTTTATTCGAAAATAATTTTAATAAATCTATTTTTCGCAATTCGCTATTTAGTATTTTATATCTTAATTAATTTACAAGTTAATTCGATTAAAATTTTAATTATACATTTGATACTAAAAAAAGAGAGTTTCAAAAAATATTAAATAATTTTTTACTACTTAAAATAAGAGACGAAAACAAATATATCGAATAAAATGCAAATATTAAGATTTAGTTTGGAGAATAATAATTATATACTACAATTAATAAAAGTATCTTGCACAAAACTCAAAATAGACAAGTTTATTTATATTAAATTAAAAAGATTAATACTAGAGCACAATTTAAGCTTTAAAACAAATATATTTAAATAGTCTTAACTATTAACAACTTGTCAAAAATTGTTTGCAAAAGTTGTTAAAAAATATTAAATTATTCTATTGTATACAATTATTTACAAATATATCGAATATAAAAAAAACATTTTTAATTTGCGTTTTGTTTAAAACAAAAAAGATTTCAATTATAATTAGTAATTAATCTAGCTTTTATTCGCGTAAGTTATTGTTAATAATATAAATAAGTAATGCAAAACTAATATATTAATAAAAAAAAAACTATATTAATTTGTTATTCTTTAGTTAAGATAATTAAGAAAATTAACTATACAAAATATTTGTTAATTTGAATTTATTCTTTCGAATTATTAATAATTCGAATTTTCGAAAGCTACTAGAAATGCTTTGATCAAATCTAGTACTTCTAAATTGTATCAAACTATTAAAATTGATTTTTACAAATTTCGATTAAATTGTTACGCTAGTACTTTCTTTGAAGATATTAGAATAAGTTGTGTTGTTAAAGAGATTTATAGACGTCTTTAGACAATATAAGCAATTACTTAGTAACAAGAGTTTGCAACTATAGACAATTTCTATATTTAATAAATCTTAGAAAAGATTCGATAAATCAAAGTAACAATAAATAAAAATTTATAATAAATTAAATACAATTTATAAAAGAGTCGTATTCTAAGTTTTCTATATATTAAGAAAATACTAGTTGTTTATCTTGTTTATTTGTCGAACATTGTAAGCATAATTGCTTATTTTATTTATTTGTCAAATATATCAAATATTATGCTTAGATTGTTCGCTTTTTGAATATAACAAATATAATAGTAGATTTGCTTAAAGACGTAGAACTTAAATTACTAATATAGCTTTAATAAGCTTGTAATATAAATTTGTAACAAAATCAAATTAAATTTAAAAGAGTTTTAACGTATTTCTATTGCTTTAGATATATAATTTAGTTTTTAAAAAATTGTTTATCTTAAAGTATTAATATATTATATTGATATTATATTTTAATATTGCAAATATTTTATTAAATTTACTTCTTTTAATATTAAATATATAGATCAATAATTAATATTAAAATTTATAAAAATATTAAAATTCTTTAAAATTAAGAACAAATTTTTTGAAATTATTATTAATAATTCAAGCAATAACAATATTCTTAAAGATAAACTTAATAAAGTCTTAAATTAACAAAAATCTTAATAAAATAAACAACAAAATTCTATTTTTGTTTAATTTATATTATTAATTTAATAGTTTAAAACTTTATTGCAACTCTTAAATTAAAAGCAATTGTTAATAATATTATTCTTTATTTAAAGAATAAACAAGTTTAGAATATTGCAAAAAGTACAAATTTGTTTGTTATAATTAAAAAGATATTTGTTTATATAATAATACAAAAAAGATAATGTATTTGTTAAATTTTATTTAAGTTTGTATTTTTATTGTTGCTATTAATAACTTGTTTTAACGTTTAATTCGCTTTAGAGTCTTTTAAAAGCAAAAAAATAAAAAATCTTAAAAACTAATACAAGATATTTGCATTTGTTAAAATTCTATTTATTTAATACTTTGTCGTACGTATTAATTACGCAACTATATTAATTTTTAAATAGAGAAATATTTAGAAGATCAAAAAATTTAATGTATTTAACTAGACGAAAACAAGTAACAATCGATTTAATTGCTTAACAATATATTGAATTTTTTTTATAAATATACTCTTATAGTTTCTTAAATAATTAATGTTAATATTTATTTAGAATTTCGAGTATTTAATATAGTATTTAATTATCTTAATTATTTGAAGAAAACTATAACAAATTATAGTTGTTTTTTAAGAAAAATTATACTAAAAGTTTGTAAAAAAGTTTCGACAAAACTTATTAAATATTATTCGAAAACAAAAGAATTTAATAAAATATTATACAATCTTGTTAATATTTTAAATTCTATATAGAAATTAAGTCTTTACAAAATATAAAACAAAAAATAATAATAATAGTTTTATAAATTACAAGACAAAATATTAGACAAAATTTAAAATTTATTTTCGACGTTATTATAATTTAGTTATTATTTTAAAAGCAAAAGTACAAAGAACAAATATTGTTAAAAAAGTAATATAATATAATAATACATTTAATCTTTAATTGATTTTTTTTATAACTTAACGCAAATATTGTAAAAATTTTATTTTAACAATCTTAATACTTTTATTTAACTTAAGACAAAAATAATTAATATCTTTGCACTAATATTATAAAAAATAAATATTTAATATAAGAATATTAAAAAGATAATACTTCGAACTATTTTAAGTTAACGCAAATAATTAAAGATATTTTTTCTTATTTAGTGTTATTAATAGATATTAAACAAACTTTTAGTTTTACTTAAAGAATATATTGATAAAATCGATCTCAAATAAGTTTGTAAACAATTGAGCAAATTATAATAATTAAATATTATAATTATACTATAAATTTGAATTCAAAGAAGACTATTGTTAAATTATTAAAATATATATTGTAGAATACAAAATAATAATTAGCGAGTTAATAAAAGTAAGAATTTTTTTCAAATAAAGTTCGAGATTGTTTTAAGTAAAATTTATTTATAACTAGATTATTATATAAGAGATTTTATATTTATAATATTATTATAAATAAACAAATGTTATTAACAATAATATAAATAAATAATTTTTTCCAAATAACTAGATACTTAATATTGTATTAAATTAATATTTTTAATTTTTTAAAAATTATATTATCTCTAATTTTAATATATATTTAAATATAATAAGACTAAATAATTAAGTCTTAATAACTTAGTAATAGCGCATTTAGTTTCTTGTAATAATAATACGCAATTTATAATATTGTTTGAGATAGCATTATAATGCTATCTAAGATTATATTGTAAATTGCATATTATTAGCATAAAAAATTAAAAAAACAAAAATTAATTTTTTTTTTAAGATATAATAATTTTCTTTTTGTGCAATCTTCTATAAGATTATATAGAACAAGATTGTTAAACTCTTTAATTAAAGATATTAAGTTAATAATTTAATTCTAATTATCTAGATAATTTATATATATAATTATAATGCACTTTTTAATTATTATATTTGATAGAAAAGAATACAAAAAATGCACATAGTAAGACAATGCGTTTAATAAATAATATAACAAAATAATTAAAATAATAAAATGCAATAATTAAAATAGCTTAAATTCTTAATTTTTTGCTAACTATTTTAAATTTTAATATAATAAAAATATTTAAACATTAATTTTATTATTATTTATTATAATAAAGTCTCAAATTCTATATTAATTGCTTTAACAATTGCAAATTCTTAAACTTAATAATTTTGCAATTAACATAAATAGCAAGAAAATTGCTATCTAAATATATAAAGTAGAATATTAATATATACTATATAGAAACAATAATAATGCAAATAAATAATATATTTATTAGAGAAAAAGTCGATTATAAAACTCTTAATAATTTCTTAAAGAGCTAACAAAATTAATGTTTAAATTTAATATTTTTTATTGTTTTCTTTGTTAATAGCTTTATTTTGCAAGATTTTGCAAACTAATTTTCCAAAAAATATCTTCGAAATTAATAAATTATTAATTTTTTAATACTTGCGAATTTTATGTAAAGCTATTGTTTTAAATTTGTGTTTGTGTTTCTTCTATATTATAAACACTTAATTAATAATAGTTTAATATATTATCTTTTTGCATTATCTTTTGTATGTTAAAAACTATTTTAATCGATTTCTTTTCTTTGTTACAATTAACTTGCGCTATTATATTTTTTCGCAACTTTTTGTCTTCTATTTTACGAGCTAAATTAAGTATGTTAGCAATGCGTAATATATTAAATGTATTATTCGAATATATTACTAATTTGCTTAATTCGAATTATTAAAGTTTTAGAGCAAAACGTATTGTTAAGTTAAGAATTTTTAATACTAAATAAAAGAATTAACAATATAGAATGCAAATATTAACAAGTTTTGCAATTAAGTATTTGATAAATAATGCAATAAAGTAATGCGCAATAAGTACGTGTATTCGTGTTCGATTTCAATAGTTAAAAAATGTATATTATACAATAATTAACGTAATAAACGTAATAATTTTTAGTTGTAATAATATTAAATAAAAGTAATATTTGAACTCTAATTCTAATATTAAGCGCATAAATTTATTTTATAATTGCGACAATTTTCTATTTAAATATTATATATTAATTAACACATTTAATACTATTTATTGTCTTAATTTATATAGTTAATATACAAGTTTGTTTTATATTACTTGTATGCATTATTATTAAAACTAATTAAAAGAATAGACTTTCTAAGATCGAATTTCTTTTTACTTAAAAATTCGAATATTGTTAAATAGTTAATACTATATTATTAGACTAATCGTTCGGTTCCAATAGTTGGAATCGAATTGCATAAATTATGAAAATACTAACTATATTAGGTTAAAACTTAGCCTAATTAGATATAACTTTCGGGTCGGATTATAGATTTTGGGGAAAAACTGATCCGAACAATTAGTCTATATATTATTAAGTAAGAGACTTGCTTTGCATTATTTATATGCATTATCTTTAAAACTAATTCAAAGCGCAATATATTTATTTTATTAATTCTTTCGCAAACTATTGCTAATAGAAATTGTGCTACAATGTAAATTAAAGATAAAAAGTTGTTTTATAAAAAGCAAAACGTTAATTGTATAATGTTTTACAAGCGTCTAATTAAGTTGCGAACAATAATTATTTTTAAAAAAGTCTCTAAACAAATTTAAATTAATATAAAAGAAAACGTTAAAAATATAATAACTAATAAAAAAGTAGAAAAAGAATTGTATAATAATGTATTTAAATAATATATATATATTCAAAAAGTTAATTATATTGTAGCGCAATACTTTAAAATTAAACTAATAAAGAAGATTAAAGACGAAAATATTGCAAAATAGACTAAAGTTAATGCAATTGCTATATAAATAATTTAAAAAAAAAGACGTAGACACAATACAATCTCTTAATATTTAAGTATATATAAAGTCTAATATAAATAAAATAAGTAATCTATATGTTAGTTTAATTCTAATTAGTTCGAATTAAGCGAAAATATAATCAAATATATAATATTAATTATCGAAATAATTTAACAACGCATTCTATATTATAAAGAATTTGATAAATTGAAAAAAGTGCACGATTTAGATACAATTAACAAATTTAGAAAATTCAAAGACACTTTTGCAAACAATAAAAACGCTATAAATCGCAAAATATCTAATTTTTTAAGATTAATAAATAACGATTTTGAAGACTTGATTAAGATTAATAATAATAAAGAAAAAATAAAATAAAAGAAGACAAAGAATAATGCAAAAATAATAAATAACAAATATAAAAATACAAAGTATAAAAACAGTAATAATAATAGCAAAAGCAAAAACAATAATAATAATGCTAAGAATAAAGTTAATTACAAGATTGTAAAAATCTCGAACTAGTCAATAGCATTAATAAATTTAAGTATATTATCTAAATACATTATTATACACTTTTCGATAAAATATAAGATCGAAGTTTATCGAAAGACTATAATAGTTGTAATCTATTTATTACATAAATATTAAATAGTTTATATATATTACTTTATTGCATTATTATAGAACATTTAAATAATAAAATAATAAAATTTAAAATCTAATTTATGTTTATTAAATTTGTTATTATATAACTTTATTTCTTAGCAATTTAAGTCGATTTTTTCGAATCGATTTTCGATTTTAATTCTAGAAATCGATTCGACTTAATTCGATTTTCGATTTTAACTTTAGGAATTGACTTGTTAAAACTTTCGAATCGAATTAACTCGAATTGTTAAGATTCGAGTTAATTAATTGATTCGAACTTGATTAATCGATTCGACGCAATTAGTCTAAATACAAATTAAACAAAAACAATTAAAAATTAAAAATTAAAAATTAAAAATTAAAAATTAAAAATTAAAAATTAAAAATTAAAAATTAAAAATTAAAAATTAAAAATTAAAAATTAAAAATTAAAAATTAAAACAAACAAAAATATATTAAAAATTAATTAAATTAAGTTTCTTAAATTGTTTTAAAATATAAAAACTTGCTAAAACTTTATCTATTATATACTAATTTAAATCTATAATTTGCAAAACAATTTAATTGTATTTTTTGCAAAATTTGAATACACTAAATTTTATTAAAAAAAATTACAATTTTTATAAAATACAATATAAAAGATCTTCGATTTCGAACTCTTAATTAATTAAAATTAAAAAAAAAATTTAAAATTTTAATAATATATTACAAAAAAACAAAAAAAAAATTTAATAATTAATAACAAATTTTTTTAATACAAAAAATATAATGTATTTATTTTAAGTTTAAAAATATATTTTTAATAATATTTTTAATTATTGTTATTCTAAATTGTATTTAGATATATTAAAAGCAAAAAATTAATATTAATTACTTTTTATAGTTTTAATAGAGTATTTTAAAAAAATTGGCATTCTTAATTAGTAACAACAATTAAAAGATTAATTATTAATAATAATATATCTAATATAAGATATTTTAATTTCTATTTTAGCTGATATATTTTGCAAATATTTGTTCTCTATTTTGTTAAAATTATATACAATTTATAAGTTGTATAATTTTATAATTATACAAATTTTTATACTTTTTGTTAATATAATACTACAAAGAATATATATTAATAAAAAAAATCAAATTTAAAATTAGAGATTGTCGAAAATATAAATTTCGATAATATTTAAAATAAAAAAAATATATATATAAAAATTTTAAATAAAATATACAATACAATATATACTAACAACAATAGAGAAAAAAAGCTAATACAATTGTATACAATAATAGTATATACTAATTTTACAAATTTATTTTTTAATTTATTAATAACAAATAAGTATTAACAAAGTTTCGAAAAAAAATATACTCTAATTATAATTCTACTTTGTAAAATATATTTTAATAGATATATCTTAAATTGTTTTTAAACAATATAAAATTGTTAATTTCTAAAATATAATTAAATAGTTTAATAATTAAAATGTTTTAAATAGATTCTTAATATATTATTTTAAATTTTACAAATTTTAAGTAATAATTTTATCTAAAATTCGAAGAAATATATTTTAGTTAAAAGCAAAAAAAATAAAGATTTAAATTCTTCTTAAAAAATATATATTGATTATTTTTTAATTTTGTATTTTAATAATAGTTAGAAAATATTGTATAGATATTGAGCATAATATTGCAATTAATAATAATCAAAAAAATTGCTAAAAATAGAACAAATTATATTTGTTAAATATATCTACTTTAAATAAATTATTTAATATAATATTAATTTTATTATAATTTTTGTCTCTTGTTTTAAAGCAAACAATTTGAGAAAAATATTATATATATTATTTAGAGATTTAAGACTTTTTACGCAATATTTTGTTATTTATGTTACAAAACAATTTAAAAATCGATTCTACTATTAAATTTAATGTATTTAAATATATAATATTAAATTCTAATAGTATTGCTATATTATATTTTTGCTTAATTAAAACAACGCAACAAGCTTTCTATTATCTTTTTTTGTATCTTAAATATTGCGAATATTGTTTTAAATATATTGTAAATTCTTATATTTTATCTTTTAGTCAAATAAACTAGCTTAAATATTTAAAACAATAATACTATTATTTTTCTAAATTCTTAATTACAATTAACGCAAACTTAGAATTTTTATTTTTTTTTTTTTTTGTATCTTAAATATCGCAAATATTGTTTTAAGTATATCGCAAATTCTTGTATTTTATCTCTTAATCAAATAAATTAACTTAAATATTTAGAATAGTAATATTATTATTTTTCTAGATTCTTAATTATAGTTAACACAAATTCAAAATTACAATTAATGCAAATTTAGAATTTTTTTTTTCTATTAACTTTTTTTGTATCTTAAATATTGCAAGTATTGTTTTAAATATATTGTAAACTCTTGTATTCTATCTTTTAATTAAATAAACTAACTTAAATATTTAAAACAATAATATTATTATCTTTCTAAATTCTTAATTATAGTTAATACAAACTTAGAACTTTCTTTTATTATTATTTTTCTTTGTATCTCAAATATTGCAAATATTGTCTTAAATATATTGCAAACTCTTATACTTTATCTTTTAGTCAAATAAACTAGCTTAAATATTTAGAATAACTAGACTAATTGTATCGAGTTGGGTTATCGAGTTCGAATCGAGTACTCGATCCGAATTGGGTCGAGTTAATTTCAAAAGTTGAAATCGAAAAGTCGATTCGATTCCTAATATTAAAATCGACAACTTAAGTCAATTTCTAATATTAAAATCGAAATTTAACCCGAAAAAACCGATTCGAATTGTTAAGACTACTATTTTTAGTAAATTTAATTATTTTTAGTAATAATTATTTAGTAATAATTAATTAATAATTTAATAGAAATAATTAATCTATTTAATTTAATTAATAAATATAGTAGATTGTTTTTATATTATGCATTACTATTGTGCATTATCTAGAAAATAATTAAAAAAAGTTAATATTATACTATTTTTAGAAATATTAACATTCTTGGCAATTTGTTTCGATTCCTAATATTAAAATTAAGAATTAAGTTGGATCAAATTAATTCGATTTCAAAATAATAGAAATCGAATCAGATTTCGAGTCGATTCCTAATATTGAAACTGTTAGATCGGGTCGATTCCAATAGTTGAAACCGAAATCCGACCCGACAATCAGTCTAAGAATAATAGACTGATCGTTCGGTTCCAACAGTTGGAACCGAATTGCATAAATTATGAAAATACTAACTATATTAGGTTAAAACTTGGCCTAATTAGGTATAACTTTCGGGTCAGGTTATAGATTTCGGGGAAAACCCGACCCGAACGGTTAGTCTAAAGAATAACAATATTATTACTTTTCTAAATTCTTAATTATAGTCGACGCAATCTCAAAACTTTTTTTCAAATCTTATAGAGTTTTCGATAAAATTATTAGCAAGCTAATCTAAATACTTGCATTTATAGCAAGAATTTTTTCGCATTTTTTATTTCTACTTTAATTAATATATAAACAATCAAAAAATTTATTAACATTTTATATTAAAATATTGCAATATACTTTCTATATATTTTGTTCGCAATTAACAATTCTTTGCAAAACTAAAAATTAAAAATAGATATAATAATAAAATATATTTTAAGTACAATTTTTTGGTATTATATTTGTAATATAAGAAAGCAATATATAGAAAGATTGCTAAAAAATAAAGAAAAAAGTACAATTTAATTAAATTATAATTTTAAGTTTAATAAACTTATTATATTTTCTTTTTAATACTTGTAATTATAAAATATTTTTAGTAGCTTAGCAATTAAAGTATTGTTAATAGAGAGTTAAAAATATTAATCTTAGCGTTAACTTAATCGAAGATTAAGCGTGTTATAAATAATATTTTCGGTTTTCTTTATTAGCAAAAATCGAGAATTCGAATCTCTTTTAAAATAATTTTTTTACTATATTTTCTTTATTTTATTTGTTAAAAATTAAAATAAAAAATAAAAATTCTAAACAAACTTCTATTTATTAAGCTATCGAAATCTAAATAATAAAGCAAAAGATAATTAAGAAACAAAGCTATATATAATAACAAGATATAATTTAAGCACAATTTCTCTATTTTGCATTTATAGTTTAAAAGAGTAATAAATAGAAAAATTACTAAAAATAGAAATTAAAACAAATATTAGTAGAATTGTAATTGCAATTTCTATAAAAATTTTATAGTTTATTCATAATATATATACTTATATATTAGTCTTAATAACTTAGTAGTTAAAGTGTTATAATTAATTTTTAACAATATCGATTTTAATATTAGCTTAGTCGAAAATTAAGCGCATTATAAATAATACAATCGAATTATCAATTATTAAAAATCAAAGATTTGAATTTTTTTTGAAACAATTCTTTTACTAGTTTTAAGTATATTTAATTTGTTTATTAAAACAAAATTAAAACAAAAACAATATTTAAAAGAGTTAAATTGTCAATTTTAAAATCTAAAAGTATTAAAATAACTTAAAAGCTTAAAACAACTTGAAAGCTCGAAAAGATATACAAGTATAAATTTATATATATTTTTAAATTATTGAATCGAAATTTATTAATACTAATTATATATATATCTCAAAATTATAAAAGAGTAATAAATAGAAAGATTGCTAGAAATTTATATATATTTATCTTGCTTAATTTACTATTTAGAGTTAACTTTTAATAATTAATTGCTTAATTAATATACTATTAAATTCGAATACAATTCGCAAATAACTTAAATTAAATTGCGTAAAATTTGCTTTAATTTAAAATAGATTTAAAACAAATTAAGTTGTTATAATTTAATATTTGCTTTAATTTATTTTGTTTTGCGCAATAGATTTTAATTTGCAAAACAAAATCTTATTATATATTTATTTCTATTAACAACGCAATATTGTTGTTAAATATTGGAAAAAATTGTAATTATTACTTTAACAATTTTATTGTTTTAACAAATTCGATAAAATACTAAGTTATAAAATAATATTTATATATATTAATATTAAGTATTTCTTAGATATTTTCTATATATTTGCTATACTAATTTGTAAAGAACAAAATTTATCAAAAATTAATTTTAATACGCTTTCTTTTATATATAGATATTGATAATCGATTAGATTTATTAAATAAGTAAATAAGACTAAATATATAAAGTAGTTACAACTTTTGTTAATATCTAATATTGTTGCTATTGCGTTATTAAACTATTATATTATTTAGCAATTTAATTTCTTATTATTATAAATATATACTTTCGCAAAATATACAATCTTTTTTCTAACAATAATAGCAATCTATTTATTGTTATATAGAAAAAAAAGAAGATTTAAAATACAAAAAAAGTTTCTTTTATAAATAATTTTTTTTTGTAGATTTTTTAGATAGCTTAGTAGTTAAAGCAATTGTAGCAAATATTTAAAATTTATTTAAGAGAAATTTTTTAATAAATTTGATTGCTTTTAACTTGTTTGTTAAGATCAAAAATAAAATAAAAATATTTTAAATAGAATTTGAACTTGCACGCTTCTATAACAAAATAATATTATATACTATTTATAGCAAGCTATTAATTAAAAATTGACAATTAAGATTAAGATTAATATAAAAATTTGTCTATATTAAAGACTTTTACTACTAAGCTATTAAAATTTGAATATCTTTAATATATATTTTTTGTATTGTATATTTAAAGTTTAGCAAAGAAATAACTAAAAAAATTACTACAAAATTTAATAATTTAAACTTGCTTATATTACTACTAGAAATTAGCAAAAGAACTTTTAGTGCACTATTAAATTTGAGTATAATTTAATAAATATTTAACTTAATTTAAACAATAATTCGAATTAACTCGAACAATACTCAATTCGAAACAGATTGAGTTTTAGAGTCTAAAATTTAACTTAATCTAATCTATTTCGCAGAGTAATTGCAATATTAAGCAAAGATTAGTTTGTAAAAAAATTATAAATATAAGTAGTTAAAATATAGACGCAACAAGTATATTTAGCAAGAAGATAGAATTTAAAGCTAAAGACAAAAAAAGTATAAATTAAGAAATTGTAAATATAACGATAATAAGCAAAGAAATTAAAAGAAGAGATTTAGCAATAGACTCATTGTTAGATTAAGTTTCGATTCCAACTTTTGGAATTAATTCGACTTAACAATTCCAATATTAAAAATTAACTCGAATATTAATTTTTTTTTAAATTAAATCGAATCGAATTAACTTAAGTTTCGATTTTAATTTTTGGAATCGAATTAACGTCAAAAAATACTAAAAATTAATTAAAATTAACTAGTTTTAATATACTTTAAACTATTTTAGTTATTTATTATAATAACTACTAATATATATTATATATATATATTACTTTTGTCAAAATATTGCGTTTTTAAAAAATTACTATTTATATAATTTGGTTTTCGATTTCAATATTAGGAATCAATCTAACTCGACAATTCTAATATTAGAAATTAAATCGACTTTTCGATTTTAACTTTTAGAATTGACTTAACTCAAACTCGATAACTTAATCTAATACAATTAGTCTATTTAGCAAAGCAAAGTTTGTTTTGTTAAAATAATACAAATATTGCAAACAATAAAGATATTAATAATTTTATATTTTTATTAGTTATTAACAAGATTTAAATAAACTTTTTGCAAACTTCTGCAATTCTCTTGTTAGCAATTAGTTTAAATTTAATAAAGTTTCGAAGCAAACAAACTAAATTTATTACTAAATTGTAAATAACATTTAATAATAATAAGATTAATCTAATAACTTTAATTATTTTCGATCTTAAGTTATATTATTTAAGAATTATTTATTATTAAAACTAATTCCAAAAATTGTTTTTATTAAAAAACAATTGTATAATTATTTAATTAAATTGTTTATTATTTAACTTTGTATCTAATATATCTAATTAATAGATAATCTTAAAATTAAATTTGAACAAAAATTTAATTTAACAAACTTAATAACAATTAAGTTGCTTAATAGTTATAAAATACTTTAAATTGCAATAATTAATAATAATTTTAATAAATTGCTTAATAAATATATTAATATACTCTAAATATTACTTCTTAAAAGCGCAAACAATAATTAATAGTTTTTTGTTCTAGATTTTGTAATTGCACTTTACAAACAATATAATTTTAAATATATAAATTATTAAATAAAGCAATTTATTCAAGTTTATTTGTAAAAGCACAACAATAATTACAAAATTAAAGATATTGCTTTCGATTTAAATCTTTAAATTAAAATCGAAATAATAAAGAATAAATTAATTAATAAAGATTTGTTTAAAAGCTTTAAACGCAAGATTTTTAAAATTATTAAATTATTATAGAAAACTAAGACTTTTATTCTTAAATTTACTAAGTGCTAATAAAGATTTAGCTAAATTTAAATAATTATAGATAAATTATTAATAAAAGTTTGCAAAGTCTAGAAAGACTTATACATTATATATATAAATAGAAGCTTTTTACCTAAAAATACATTTAATCTTCTCAAGATTTATTTGAATTTCTTTAATAATAATAATTTGATCTAGATATTTAACTTGCTTAATATAAAAAATATATTTGTTAATATTTAAATAAAGACTTATATTATAAAGTTTAGCAAAAACTTTATTTATATATTCTTTATATTTTTTCTTAATATTATTGTAAACTAAGATATTATCTATATAAATTGTACAAAAATTGTCTAGATAAAAACTAAGAGTTTTATTAATAAAAGACTAGAATATAATTAGAATATTATATAATTTAAAGAATATTACAATATACTTACACAAGTTGTAACAAATAATAAAAAACTATCTTATATTTATTATTAAGATATATTTAAATCTTATTAAAGATAGCAATAATATTAAACTTATTATAGTATTTAATTTTGTATAATAGTATAATTGTTGTAAATTCTTTTAAATTAACAATAAAATAGTGCAATTTTTAATTTTTAATTGTTAAAATATTAAAATCTTTATAGTTTACGCAAATACGCAAACTCTTATTAGACTTTTTAACTATAAAAGTAAAAATAATATACTGTAAAATATTATTATAAATTGGATTTTTGCTCTTTATATTATCTAAATAGACTAGATTAATTGTTAAATCGAGTTTTAATTTTAACTTTTGGAATTAATTCGATCTAACAATTCTAATATTAGGGATTAATCCGAAATTTAATTCGATTTCTATTATTTTGAAATTGAATTAATTCGATCCGACTTAATTCTCGATTAAAATATTAGAAATCGAATCAAATTGCCAAGAACGCTAAGAATACTAAAAATAGTATAAAATAAGTTTAAAATTAGATTTTTAATTATTTTTTAGATAATATATAATAGTAATATATAATATAAAAACAATCTACTATATCTATTAATTAAATTAAATAGATTAATTATTTCTATTAAATTATCAATTAATAATTTAATTATTACTAAAAATAGTAGTCTTAATAGTTTGAATCGATTTTTTGGATCGGTTTTTGGTTCCAAGATTGCAACTCGACCCGAATCGTCAATTTCAATATTAGAAATCGAATCGACTTTTCGATTTTAACTTTTGAAATCAACTCGACTTGATTCGGGTCAAATACTCGACTCGAACTCGATAATCCGATCCGACGCAATTAGTCTAAAATAGACTTTAATAATCTCTTCTTTTTAATAGAATATTTTGAAGACTTTCTTAATTAAAGAAGTTTTTTCTAGATTAAAATTAATAATATAATTAATACTTTTATTTAATAACAACTTGTTAACTTCTTATAAATTAAAAAGCTTAATTTATTATTTAAACTTTAAATATATTTGCTTTTAAAATTACTCTATATTTAAAAAAAATTGTTTAAATATTATATAGAACTTGTTATAGTTATTAAAAGTAATAGTTGCAATATTTAATATTGTTGTTTATAGCGTAAGCTAAATATTTGTTATTTTTCTTTAATTAATTTAGTATAATAAAGTACTTAAGTAATATTACAATTATTTTGTAGTCTTCTTTAATAGCAAGCTTTAAAAATACAAAAATATTTATTTAATAAATATTAACTTTATTAAAAGACTTTAAAGATAAATATTCTAATTGCTTGTATTAATTGCTAAAGATTTCTAACAATTAATAATTTAACAAGCAATACTTTATACAATAATCGAAATTAAATTTAAGAAATTATATATTATTTTTAATTTATATATTATACTTCTTTATCTAAAATATACTTAAAATAATTGCGAATTATTTTAAATTAATTATTAAATATTATAAGATATTAATATATTTGTTAAGATTAATAATAACTTAAACTAGACTAATTGTTCGGGTCGATTTTTCCTCGAAATCCATAACTCGACCCGAAAGTTATATCTAATTAGACCAAGTTTTAACCTAATATAGTTAGTATTTTTATTATTTATACAATTTGGTTCCAACTATTGGAATCAAACGATCAGTTTAACTTAAACAATATAAATAATATTAAAGATAATTTGTAATTAACTAGACGCAATTTAATAAAACTTTAAAATAATATAATAAAAAATTTATAAAGCTTAATAAACTTTCTATTAATAAAAACTTTATTAAAGATTTTAATATTAATAAATAATATTGTTTTAATATAATATTTATTAAAGAACAAATAAATTAAATTTGAGCAAATCTTAATATAAAAATCTAGTTACTAATTGTTATATAATTTGTTATTAATAGTATTAAAATTAAGATTAACTTTAATAAATAAAACTCTATTATATAAATTAAATCTAACTTTAAGTTTCTTTATTGTTTTCTTTATAAATATTAGCTTCTATTCTAAATTGCAACTTTTATTAAGAATATCTAGTTTTTTAATTTGTTAAAATTATCTAAATTGTTATCTAAAATATTAGAAAAACTCTTTTCTTTATATATTGCTAACTTAAAGTTGCTAATATTATAAATTCTAAATTTAACAAAAGCTTTATCTATAATTTTAGTTAATTTGTTTTTGCAAAAAATATCTCTTATAATACAATTTATATTTTAATTCAAAATATTTTCGACAAAGATTTAAAAACTTAATTTTGTTTTTAAAAGCTTAGAATTATATTTCTATATCTTGTTTTTAATTTCAAATAAAGATATATATATATAAACTATTGTTATTGCAAGTATTTATATTAATATATTTAAAAAACTTCGAAATACTAATGCGATTATTGCGTTTGCTAGTACTATTAATAATTTATATATAAATAAAAGTTTAAGTAATTGTCGAACAAGATTTCTCTATTTGTTGAAGTTTTAAATCAATTTTATAAATCAATTTAATAAATTAATCCAAAAAACTATAGTTTGTTAAAATAATATAGCAACTTTAAAATCTATAGTTTAAATTCTTGTCAAATCAATATATTCTATTAATTTCTAATATAGAAACTTCGATTACTATAGATATAAAACAACTAATATATTAATTTATATATTCGTTGATCTCGATTAGCTATCTAGGAAAGAAGTAAATGACCAACAGGTTTGTTGTTAAACTATTACGTGTAACGTCGCGCTAATCGATTCTTAATGTAAATCAAGAACATAATAAGCATTGCTTATGTCTTCGCTATTAATAAGATAATGTTATTGTCGCGATCGCACTTGGAAATTGTCATCGAACTTGATAAAAAGTTTTAGAAAGATTACAACGATGTCGATCAAATGGCTAACAAAGCATCTTACTTCTAGCATCGTCAACATAGCTCGTGCTTGAGCTTCTAAGAAAAATACTTAAGTAGCCTATTCCCATGTTCAAGAGGCGATCGAAGCGAGCGAGAACTTCATCCGCAAATCGAATGAAATAAGTATTATGAAAAATATATTTCAATAATCTAATTACGCGCAAAACCAAACTGTTTGTAAGTTTTTTTATTGTCGACGTTTAATTCTAGGTAGCATAGAACATAATGGGAGGTTTGACGTTGTAATGCATAAAGATTATCTAAAGGCACTTCACCCTACTTTCCTTATGTGATGCTATTTGACATCAACAATTTCATCGAAAGTGCTTGTATATTACTTGCTCAATCTGCTTTCTATAGATCGATTCTTTGAATTTTCACAAAAGTCCCACCTATGTTGGGCACAAAGTTAGATTAGCACGTAGAAGAACGATTCGAGATTATGTCAATAGGTGTGATTGTACCAAGCAATACTTCAATAACCATGAATTTCATCGTGTTTGTTTGATGTCGTCTTAGAGATTATGTCACGATTTCTGGGCCTTGATCTTCTTGTTGTTCTTCGTCTAGGTTAGTAGGTCCAAGGCCACCAATAACTTATTAACTATCTCGCTCGTCACATTTTTCCAGCTACAATTTGAATTCAAAATGTGGATTTTTCCTGTGCATATCTCAAATCTATGGCCAGCCCAAATCCCACGATTAAATCCCGCACATGAAATCGTAGAGTCCCTTGTAGATCAACATATGCGACACATAATCGCTTCGCCGAAATCAGGATATCTAAGGTGAGGTCCGCGTTGACGTCTTGACCCATGAAATGTTGCGAAAAGTCTGTCGCCTTGAACAAACTTTGTCGTGATTAAATTGCGAAGAACCTAGCTTTCGATATCGAGATAGTAATTTGCTATCTTCTCTTTATAAGCAAACGAATATGTTTGAGAGTGTTCTAATTTAGGGAGATGCTTGATCTTATCAAGCGCAATACGAGGATGCCGCCATGTCCAAGAGTGTTTTGAATAGACTGGACGTTTGGCCTCACCAAGCATAGGGCGAAGCAGTATTCGATAAGGCTCAATTTTAGAATGAATTTCGCGAAATCGACACATAACTATATTAAGCAGATTTCCTAAGCCTTGAGAAAAGTTTTCGTCAGGATTCACCTCGACCTCATCTAGATCTCCATTGACCACGTTCTCCTCTTCTGTCGTCAAAAGGCTCGTCGGCCAATCACCAGATTCGCATTCGTCGCCCAAACAAATGATTTTCGCGCCAGCCCAAGGACTTATGAAGTCGATAGCCTTTTGCTAAACATATAGCCAATCTATTCTTTAGAGGCGTTTCGAAACCAGGCTAAGACGAAAATAGGACAAGAAATCCAAGTTGTGAAAGAATTTCAAAATTAGCTCGTTCGAAATAGCTGCTAGAAAGGGTTGGATTTGGCATATTGGCTCTAGGTCCTCGTTGATTAGTAAAGGTTCAATCCTCAAAACTTCATTCAAACGCATTGGCGCACAAGATAATTGCATCGAACCTAACTTAAGTGGCACAACAAAAAGATCTATAAGGTAGTTGGTCTCTTTATCTTACAAAAATTTATTAAGCTTGTCGATGCATAACAGAATCTCGCCATTCTCCATTGAGAAAATGTATTAATATTGACTCATAATGGACGCTTAAATAAAGTACGAGGGATCTTTGTGAAGATAGTGATCAAAACACTTGGTTGTTTTTGAGTTCAAGGAGGCAATGGACTTCAAAATCGAGAATAGGGCTAAGTTGTCTCAGTTCTCATACGTATCGCGCCAAGCCTCTTTGGGTTGGCGACTAACAAGTAGCCTTCTGTTACGCTAGTACTTCCTTTGAAGGTATTAGGGTGGGTTGTGTTGTTGAAGAGATTTGTAGACGTCTTTAGGCAATGCAAGCAATTATTTGGTAACAAGGGTTTGCAACTATAGACAATTTTTATATTCAATAAATCTTAGAAGAGATTCAATAAATCAAAGTAACAATAAGTAAAAATCTATAATAAGTTGAACACAATTTATAAGAGAGTTATGTCTTAAGTTTTCTATATACTAAGAAAATACTAGTTGTTTATCTTGTTCGTTCGTCGAACAATGCGAGCATAATTGCTTATCTTGCTCGTTTGTCGAACATAACAAATATAATAGCAAATTCGCTTCTAAGACGTAGAACTTAAATTATTGATACAACTTTAATAAGCTCGTAATATTATCTCTTTTCTTTAGAGTTTTTGTCTCAAAATCTAATGTCTTCTTATTATGTCTTCTAGAAAAATTAATACTAGAAATTCTTTCTATCGAAAAAAAGATTTTTTCGACGTTCTAAGTTTAATATCTTTAGCAATACGTCTTTATTGTAACTATATAATGTCTAGTAAAATCTATTGTGTAAATAATAATTTTAAAAAGTGTATAAAATATATGCGATTTAATTGTAATTATAATTTAACAATTTTTTTTACTTCGATTAAACAAATTTACAAAGAACAAATACACTTAAAAAAAGAAATGCGCAATATATAAACTAAGTTAAGTTAACTAAAAAAACAACTAAATTTTTTGAAAAAGAAAAAGAAAAAAATAATTATAACAAAATAAAAAAATATTAACAATTTAAAGATAAATAAAATATATTTTGTTAAATTTTTTACAAAAACTTTTAAGTTGTTGTTTAATATATTGTTTAAACAATTTTAACTTTTAATTAATTAAAATTAAAATATTGTTTTTATATCTTATTTTAATAAAAAAATTTTAAAAGATTTTAATAACAATTAAGATTCTTTTTTAATTCTTATATGTTTTTTAAAATAAAATATTCTTTTTATTTAATAAGATATTTTTGATTTTTTTGTTATAGAATTTTTTTAATTTTAAATTAATTTTTTTTTGCAAATAAAAATAAAATATATTTTATAAAGACGTAATTAAGTTTGTTAACTTCAATAATAAAATATTAAATATTAAAAATATTTTAACGTTCTTAGATAAATCAAGTTTGTAATTGATTAATTTTTTAATTTTTTTTAACAAAAAACAATTTAACTTTAATATAATTTAATTTTTTGTTTAGCTTTCTTGTTTTAAAATTTTTTGTAAAAAGATATATTTTATTTCTCTCTTTTAATTAAAATATTATTTTTTGTTTTTTGTTTTAATATTTAGTTGATCTTTTTTGCATTTTTAAGATATTGTTATATATCTTTTTTAATATTGTTACTTTTTTAATAATTAATTGCGCTAATAGATATTTGCGCTTTTTTTTAAAAAGATTTAATTTTTTATTATAATTAATAAAGAATAAAGTTATTTTAATAATATTTAAAATCTTTGTATTAAATACTAATTATATTATTAATAAAAATAATATCTAGTTATTATAAACATTGTTAATATAGTATCTTAAATATTGTTTAAAAATCTAGTTTGTTTTTTTTATTTAATTATTTATAATTAAATAATAAATAATAAATATTTGTAGTCTTATATTTAATATTAAGAGAAATATTTTTTAATAATTAGACGTAAAGAGCTTGTTTTTATTACTAGTTAATCTTTTAAATATATTGTAATATTATATAAATTAATTTAATATAATATATTTTAATTGTTTTGCAATAAACTTCTTTTTGCATATAATAATATATAAATACTTAATAAACTTATTAATTATTATTAGTATTAAATTATATTTGTCTTTAATTACTAGATTTGTCAATTTAGACAACTTAATAATAAAGTTTATCGTAATTTTATTTTATAACAATTTAAATAATTTTTAATATTAAATTTTATTATAGTTTGTATATATACTATATTTGTTTTACTAATAATTAAAATATTGTTTAATATATATTTCGACAACTTGTTTTATTTATAAAATTTAACAATATTAATATAAAAGCTAAAGAGTTTTTATTACTTTTAAATATTTTTGTAATAATTGATTATAATATTCTTTTATATATTTGTCGATTTTATTAATAAATATCTACAGTTTTTCTTTTTTTATAAAAAACTCTTTTGTATTATTTCGAAATATTTATAATATAATATTTAGCTTATATTTGTTTATTAATAATAATTTGTTTTTGTTAATCTTAAGTATATTATAATTGAACAATTTTTTTGTTTTTATATAATTACTTTTTTTGTTAAGTGTATTTGCTTTATTATTATTTTTATCTAAAATATATTATATTTTAAACTTGTATTATTTAAGTCTTTTTAATTATTATATTTATTTTTTGTTAAATTGCTTAATAATAATAAAGTACACAAAATTTTTGTAATCTATAAGAATTAAAAATTTTAATAATTTTTTTATATATATTTTTTATAACTTTAAGAAGACTAGTATAGCGAATAGTTTTTTATTATAAATATTATAGTTTTGTTTAATTAATAAAAGTTTTTTTGAAACATATATTATTAAATATTATATATTTTTATGTTTTTAATTAAAGCATATATTAATAACTAAATTTAATACGTTAATTTTAATCTTATTTAACAATTGTAAATTGTATATTTTTAATATTAATTTTTTTAAACATTTTAATTTAAAATTTTAAAATAATTTTTCTTTTGCAAATTTTTATAATTATAATATATTTTTTTTCGTAAAGTTTGTTAATAATATCGCATTTATTAAGTAATTTTTAATAAATTTTTTGTTATATTTTATAAAATTTAAGAAGAATTATACTTTTTTAATATTTATTAATAATTTTTATTTTTTAATTGTTTATAATTTCTTAAAATTTATATGTATTTTATATTGTTTAACAACAAATTCGAAAAAATTAATTTTCTTTTAATAAAATTTGTATTTCTTTAATTTAAAATATAAGTTTTTTATATTTAAATATTTTAATACTTTGAAAATATAATTAATATATTTTTTCAAAATTTTTGAGTAAATTATAATATTGTTCAAGTATATTATAACAATTTAATTTAAATATTGTTATAATATATTATTGATTATTTTTTGACATATTATTAAGACGTTCGTAAATTCGAACAATATTATTATATATTTATATAATTTATATTATATATAAAAAGCTATTTTTTACTTTTTTTTTATTTTTATTCTAATTTAATTGTATATTTTTTGTAAATTCAATTTAATAAAGTACTTTACTTCAAATAATTAATTCTAAAATTCGCTAATATTAAGTCATAAATATTAATTTTTAATTATAATATTATTTAACTTTTAATAATTAATATATAAATAAAGAGTTTTATTTTTTTTTAATATAAAAAGAATTAAGTATCTTATCTATAATTAGAATTTTTTAATAAATTTTTTTTTTTTTTTTTGCTAGATATTTGCAAAGTACTTCGAGCTTTTTTTTAAATAAAATATATATAAGTTTAAACGTAAATTGCTTGCTTAATTTAAATTTAATTTCGTAATTTTACAACTAATATTTAAAGAGAATCTCTATTGTTTTCTTTTTTTAAAATAGATGCTCTTAATTATTATATATTCGTAATACGTACTTTAATAATTTCTTTATTATATTAAATAGTTTAAGATTTTTAAAAAATTCGTAATTTTCTTTATTTATTTTAACTTTGTAATTTAACTAATTTTTATTAATATTTATTAAATCGAACTTTGTTAGATTGTTTTTTTGCAAAAATGCAAATTTGTTATTTGCAATTAATTTTTAATTTTTTAATTTTATTTATTATCGAACGTTATTAATGCGTAAATTAAATGTAAATTACGTAATTATATTGCACAAGTCTAAGTACTTATGTATTTTAATTAACTTCTAAATTGTGTTGCTTTAATTAAAATATCTTTAAAACAATATTATAAATAACTATTCTTACTATATTAAAAGTTAGTTTTTTGTAATATTGCTAAATAGCTATCGATAGTAATTTTGTTTCTTTGTTTACTTTTTTATTTTTGTTAAGTAATAAGTTTTTATTTATAATTATTAAATTATATATGTTAAGCTTCTTTTAAATAAAGTACTCTTTTCTCTTAACAAAAGCTCTAGTTATAAAATTATTTATTGCACTAAAATTAATTATTGCAATAAATTAATAATTATTAATCTTAATTAATATAACAAAATATCGTATATATATTATTAAGTTTAATTGCTATTGTTAAGCTAATATATTGCATTTCTCTAATATACTCTTTATTAAAAAAATTGAATTTTTCTTTGTTTTAATACTATAATTTCTATTTTAAGCGTTTGTTTGCGTTAAGTTTTCTTTCTATATTAAATTAATAATTTTAATTTTTTAAAAAATTAATTAATTTCTTTCTTGTTTTTTAAGTAAGTTTAATATAAATTGTTATAGCATTTTGTTCAATTAAATGTTGTATATTTCTTTGCTTTTTTTATTTTTTTTTAATATAAATTTATATTGCTTAGTTGTTGTTCGATTTTATTAAAAAATTCTTTTTTTATAGTAACGTCGCTTTTTAGTGTTTTCTCGCATTTATTTACGATTTAATTTATTTATTATTTCTTCGATAAACTAATTAAAGTCTTAAAATATTTTGTAATATTATTTAGATATTTGTAAAAGTCTTTTTAATTATATTTGTTATTTAAGTTTGTTATTAAATAAAAGTATAACATTTTTAATTATTTTGTTTTTATATTTTTATTAAGTATTTAATTAACTTCTTGTATAGATACGAATATCTTGCTTAATAATATTTTATCTAGAACTTTTTATAATTAATTTAAGTTTTTTATTAAATAATGGTTGTTGTTTAATCTAGTTTTAAAAGTGTTTATCTTTATATTAATTTGCTCTTTAATATTGTTTTAATTATTAAATATCTCTTTTAATATAATATTAATTTGTTAACAATTTATTAAGTTTTATAATTAATAATCTCTTGCAAAATAATTCGATTTGTTATATAAATAGCACGTTTTTTAAAATTTATTATCTTGCTTTTTTTTAAAATTCTTCTCTTTATATTGTTAAGTAAAATTTAATTTTATAGATACAAGTTTACGATAATTAAGATTATTATACTTTTAATTAAAACAAAATTCTTTTTACTAATATTTAATTGCTAGTTTAAAGAAAATTCTTGCTTTTTTTTAAAATTAATTATATTTTTTTATAGCTTTTTTATATAATTTGTTGTCGAAATTAATAATTACTTTAATAAGATCAAATATATTATTAAAAGTTTTTTTATTATATATAATTTTGTTCTTTAGATTGTTTCTAAAATTTTGTCGAAATATTGTTATAAATACAATATTGTTTTATTTAATTAAATTAATATATTTTTAAAACTTAGCTACATAATTTGTTGCAAAAATTTGTTAAATTAAATACTAAATTATTTTTTTAACAATTTGTTTCTTGTTAAATGTTTTAAAGATTTTTCGAAACTCTTTTTTAAAATTATTAAAATTTGTAAATATTGCACAAGAATTTTCGCTATTGTTTTTTTAAATATTTTTGTAAATTTAATTTGAATTAATATTAAACTCTTTCTTTAAAAAATATTAATACAAAAATTGTCTTTTAGTTTGCTAAAATAAAATAAAAGATAAAATAAATATTTATTTGCATAAGTTAGTTTTTTAAGTTAATATAATCTTTATAATAAATATTAGATTTATTAATTTTAATTTTGTTGTTTTTTATAATTAATAATTGACATAATACTAATAAGCTAGTATTTGAGATAAAGACGCATTAATTTAATATAGACATTTTTAAAGTATTTAAAGTATTACGCTAATACTTTTTTTAAAAATATTAAAATAAATTATACTATTAAAGAGATTTGTAGACATTTTTAAGCAATATAAGCAATTATTTAATAACAAGAATTTGCAACTATAGATAATTTTTATATTTAATAACTTTTAAGAGAGATTCGATAAATCAAAGTAACAATAAGTAAAAATCTATAATAAGTTAAACACAATTTATAAGAGAGTCGTATTCTAAGTTTTCTATATATTAAAAAAATACTAGTTGTTTATCTTGTTTGTTCGTCGAACAATGCGAGCATAATTGCTTATCTTGCTTGCTCGTCGAACATAACGAGCATAATAATAGGTTCGCCTCTAAGACGTAGAATCTAAACCACTAGTATAGCTTTGATAAGCTTGTAACACCTTTCAACAATATATCTAAGCCCAAAACTCTATTTTTTAGATCAAATCGCGTTATTTTGGTGCGTTTACATACAACTTCGAGTTATAAAGCCAAAATTTCTACAATATATACAAACGAGCATTACTTTAGTATTACAACAATATAAATTAATTAATTTTTTAAGTGTTGTCGCTAGTTTAATTAAAATTTTAGCGTTGAACGAAGTCTATATATATATAAATTAATATCGTATTGTTGTTCTAGTATCAAACGTAAAAAGTAACAAAAACAAACACATTTTAAACACGTACGCCAACAACGTCAAAATCGTCTTTGTCGAGATTTTCTCAAATATGCTTACAAATGTATTACGCAATTTATATATGCACAAACAATTAAGAAAAGAAACATTAGCGGTGGGAGGGGGTTTTGGTGAGGTCCTTGCTTTTTCCCCCCTTTCTTCCCTTCTTCCCGTCTTTCAATGATTCCGTCCCTTCTTCCCCATCTTCTCCC
>JAABUS010002111.1_pt1 | contig 39193 bp, 36 predicted proteins | sample 5560161 | NCBI WGS metagenome assembly JAABUS01 (sample SAMN10711885, study PRJNA513376) | rock metagenome | isolation source: Antarctica rocks | place: Antarctica: Victoria Land, Trio Nunatak nord | collected 2016-01-04
GCAACGAAGTGCTGATTTCGGGTGATTGCTGGGATGACCGTTGCCAAAGCAATCCTGGCAGCATTGATAATCTCGGTGAACTGCTCATTGGCTAGCATGCTGGAAGGGAAAGACAATGTCAATTGCTCCAACAACGTACGTCGTGCCTCTTGCCCACACTTTCAAGGACGGTGGAGATTGCTAACGACTCTCCCAGGCCGTCCGCTGATCATTCCAGTTGTCATGTCTTATACTACGATGGTGCCTTACCACATCAGGGATCGCCTTCTGGGTCTACTGTACAGAAAACTTACGAGGAGCGGATCGAGACTTTCTGGCTGCCTCGCTGCCTGGAGGTACGGTAGTGGTACTCTTCATGGGGCTCTCGTCATGGTTCACGGGCGCAGGAGAAGCAGATAATTTGTTGCCTTGAAATTGTGGTTTGCTGGCCGATGTAGAGGATGATGCCGCCATCAGATGCGATTTGAGTGACTTAGTAAAAGCCAACGAAGAGCGGGCTGTTTTTGAGGTCTTTTGGGTCCCCGGTCGCATTTTTCAGGACTAGGACAGAGATTTCCATGGTTGCTACGGTAACCTTGAAACCTCGCGCATGGGGTCGCAGCACCCGCAAGTTAGTAACTCGTCCTTTATTGTTCAGGTAGCTTAGGTGGAGCAATGTCGGGTGATTCAGCTGTTGGGACCTCGAGTGCTGATGCTTCGGAATCAAATTATGGCAGTCAGCACTGGAGCAATACCCCAAACCCTTTTCTCCAAAGTGCTTCTGTTGTGTTTGAGCAGAACTACGGTACTGGGCCCAAGGTTCCTGATTATGGAACAAAGTCACTTCAAAGCGTGGCCGAAATAGGTTGTCTGAGGAAGTTACAACAGATGCTGTACGGTGAGTGGCCAGCCGCAACATCCGTATGTAACGGAGAAGTCAAAGTGTCGCAACCTGTCACCGTTCGTTGGGAATCTGAGTCAACTATGGGAGTCCTAAAGTTTCCATCTTCGGATGATGACCCTTTCAAACTTTTATATGAGAATTGTCAGCTTGTTACGCCTAAAGAGAATGAATTTCATCATTCAAATGTCAAGCTTCACAAGACAGATTTTACCACCGACTTTCATCCCTACGACTATGGTATTATTGATACTATAGAGCAGTTCCTTCTGCCTAGTATTCTCAAAGCTCCAATGTACAGCAATCTTGCTCGCTCGAACTACTTCGGAGTCAAGGCAGAGCTCGAAGCAATGGATATTAGATCGAGTTTCGTCAACAATGAGTCTCGTCTCAAGGAAGAAGATTCAACCCTTAAAAAGGATCAATTCGGGTATCTCTATGTCCGTCTAGGTATGTGAATTTAAATTCGGTGAAAGTATTTGTAAGGAATCACTAAGCTGAAATCTTTCTCTACTTCCAGGCAGTAATTCCTCTAGCATAAAGTGGACGGCTTCCTATAGCAATCATGACCATGGATATACGAGCGCACAAGATGATTATCTCACTACTTTGACTTACAGGCTTTATGTCACAAGTCGTGAGGGGTGGACATCACAGGCGGAGAGTCAGAACTGTCAGATCTTTATGCCCTTGCAGATGCCACTATCTAGATTACTTGAAGATCTTTTGCTGCTGCCTGTGTTTATGTCTAAAGGTTTGATAGAGAAGATTATCGGATAGAACATAGACTGACAAGTTTCTCAGGAATGGTTTTCGGAATGTTTTGTGTTCATGAATATGCTCACACAAATGCTTCTGCCGCGAAACAACTTCCCAAAGCCTTGAAAGGGATTGACTTAGCGCTTTACGTGGCTTGCAAAGCTTTGGGTTTAAAGGTCAAAGTTGCACCAATCCTGGAAATTGACAATGATTACGGTGGCATCTCGCTTGAAGAATTGCATGTCAACGGATCTGGTGGACATGAAGTGCACAGGTGCAAACAGCAGCAAGAGAGTACTTCAACTGGAAAAGAAGTCACTGTGTTGTTTGATATTGGAGCGACCGAATACAACAGCGACGGTTCGGAGTATAACGTTCTTGATGATGTGAGATCTTCCAAAAAGCTTACTCTAAGTGAAGAATAACCATGGTCCATAAGCAGATCTTGGACGAATCTTACCCGCATAAAAATCTGCCAACAGTGGTTTGGCTCAACGGGTCAAAAGATATCAGGGAGGTTCAGCTGGTGGTTATTGGGGTAAGAGGGTTGCTTGCTTAATTATGGAAAGTCTACTAATGAAGGTCTCAGGCTGATAATAAATATTCATGGCTGGAATGTCAATACTCTCACCTCGCCGTGCTTTTCATTGTGCCCAAGTTTTTGGACCGAGGTTGCAGGAAGCGTAAGTTTCAAGAAGACGGCTCGCCGTCCGTATCGCCAGAACCACGAAAGAAACGATGATTCTTAGCATGCGATCTTTCTCCTGCTTACACCTCGGTCAGAGATATTCGAGGCTCTCAGATACCCAGTAACGTCATCATCACCAAGTCTCGATACTTGGGAAGACTGGGAATAAGCAACGGCGTGCCTCTGATTCAGATATATGCAGGAAGCGTTCTCAGCGACATGCAAGCAATCGCAAGTTTAATCACGTCTCCGGCACAGAATTTTGTGCTTTCACTAAGCAACAGTCTTATCCTTCCACTCCTTGAGTGATTGTTTGAAGTCGAGCCGGTGTTAGAGTTGACTCTGTTGGAATAATATTAGTGAATTAGCAAAGACCAAAGTGCGTTCGTATTTTGCTTCAACAGGATGACGCAATGGTTACATATTACCTAGGGGTATGACAATCTCCGCCTTCATAGGGCTGTAGGGCTGGTGATTCGCTTGCAGAGTTTCACCTTTCACCTCCTACATAGACTCCTATTCAGCTTCAACCTCATATACTAAATGCCCCTATTTGATCTCGTCCTCCAACACCCTTAAGCACCGCCATAGCAGCCTTCTTTGTCCATCGGTGCAGCGGAATGAGCCTCGATCTCAACAAGCTTCGCAATCAGTCAAGACGCGCATAATTTCTTCATCGATAAGTTAGAATTACAAGGTCTTATGGTGCAGATATGGAGCCGTGGGTCACAAGCGATCTACTATAAGAATTCGCATCATCTACCACTACAACCATCAAGAGCACACGACGGCATGTTCGAGATTCCTCATGAGCAGCTAGCTAAGGGTTCTGACCCAACTACGGTGAACATGGAGGAAGGAGGCTTGTAGGCTGTTGTTTACCGTGCCGAAATTCACATGCTAAACTATCCCAGGGTTGTGCTCGATCCCCGGCTAGGATTCACCGTCTTCAAAGGATTTGCTGTCACCTTCGTTTTCGCAGTCCAGGAGCTCGTAAATAAATGGGGGAAAATGCAGCTCCCATACTCTCCTGAGCTGGACAGGAAAGTCGCAGAAATCAGTGATATTTCGCCGAAGATTGGAACGAATTTCATATTTCAGGCGTGAAGGGAGTGATATAGATCATTTTTCTTTTTATTTTGATACGATTTATGCGGCTAGGTAGCGTCATGGTAACATGAAGATACAGCGAGACAGTCATAACGAGAGAGCAACGAATCCTCTAAGAGTACTGGAAGTTCCCCAGAGACTGGATGATTCCTTGAGCCAAGCCCTGAATCCAGTCGATCTGACTGCAGCATTCCGTTTTGTTCCAGTAAACTGTAAATTTATGGATGATTCCGGCCATCTGAGAAGACTGGAGTACCCCAGGAGGCGGTATTGCAGAGTGATGTATGTGCGGAACTGAATGTTTCATTTGACAGGATCGGGGCCTCTGTGTCAACTGCGTTGTAGAAGGAAGGAGTTGCCTGCCCTGACACCGCGTAGTTCAGTGGGTATATCGGGCTAGTAATGAAGCTCGGTGCCTCCGTGTTGGTTGCGTGGTAGAGTGAAGGATGCGTCTGCCCAGGACCCACATAGTTTAGTGGATAAACCAAGTTTGTTGCCAAGCTAACTGGCTCGGTGGCGGTTGTGTCGTAGAGTCGAGGAAATATCTGCCCGGAGGCCACGTAATTAAGTGGATGTACCGGGTTTTTTGCAAAGCTCGGCGCTTCTTTGATGATTCCATCGTAGAGTGACGGAATCATTTGGCTAGGTGGTGCAGAATTTAGTGGATAAACCGGGTTCTCTAAGAAGCCTGGAGACTCTCCGCTGACTATGCCGCTGTTTGCGCGGATTGCCACCCTAGACGGCGTTGAAGGCGGGGAGATCGTTGTCAGGTCGAAAATCGGCCGTTCGTCCAGTGGAAGTCCCACACTCAGCTCTGAATCTTTATTATTCGCGCTGACATCATTAGCCTTCACTGAAATGAGGAATAAATTAGATGCTCACAAGCTTGTTGCGCTGGACGTATGACCTTCAGGCTTAGACGTTAATGAAGAAGGGTTTGGCGAAGAAGACGCTATCGTAGACGGCGAGATCAATATCTACTTGGTTTCATAGAATGCTAATGCTGCGAGGGTAGCAAGGAGACACGTACTTTCATCAGATTCTGAACTCACGAGATCATCTGCAGATTTTAACGCGTTTTGTCCATGCTTTGAAATCCTATGGCGTTGAAGACCGATCCAGCTCTTGCAACTTTTCTCGCAGCTTTCGCATGTCGTGCCATAGCGTTCTTGAGCGAGAGCCTTATGATCATCATCCCCCTCCCATAGATGCTTGTAAAGTCCGTCTGATCCGTTGAACGACTTCTGGCAAATTTGGCAAGCGTGTTTCTTCGAAAGCTTCAGCTTCAGAGCATCGTTCTCGCTCCTCAAGGACTGATTCTCATCCTTCAGTGCTTGTATCTCGCTCTCCAAGAATCGAACGCAATCATCATCATGTTTGAGTTGTGTTTCTGGCTGCCTTCCTTCGCGAAGAGCCTTTCTTTGAGGCTTATCTGGTCTCTTTTCTGAGATAAGTTGAGAGTCGTCCGCTTTCGTTTTTGACCGCAAGCTTCGGCAGCCTCCGTTGATTCAAAGCTTGGTAGGTCATGCGTAGTGATATGAATCAGTTAGTGATCCCAACGATGTTGCAGAGCAATGTTCGCTTACATAATCATAAGCTACTACTACGGTAGGGCCCTAAGTTTCCTTAATACAGTTTCGGGAGCAGGGGAAGTACAGGGAAGGTGGTAGGTGCACTAGTCTGGTGGTCCGCTTGCCAGCTGAAATGCTAGATCTTTACGACAGGCTATTGGAACCGTCAGCGGTTTGCAATTGACTAATCATTGATCTACAAGATAGCCTTACGAAGCATTAATTATACATGCTATAGCTAATTAAGAGGAACATTCCGGCCATAAAGCTCGGTTAGCCAGTCATTACCTGCCATTTAAAAGACAGGAGAAACGTTGGCTTATCTACATCTAGAAGACTACCTATCCTTCTTCAAGGTTGGCGGCTTTTACGAGCCACCTCCATAATCTTTGGTCCGCCACAAAGCCTTCACTCATGCTTGAAACCATTGTAAGCTTTCTTGACAAAGCCTGCCTCTTCAGCCTGGTTGCTAAAAGCTGGATGAAATTAAGCAGAAGAATCTTCCAGTCCCAGAATGTTGAGTGCAGAGAAGGCTTGAATCGGTCGCAAAACTTGTGTGGGACAACGGGACTGTGCCAGTCCGACGGATCACTCTTTGACAGCTTCTTGATGATATTGATGAAGAGCTTCGTGAGCAACGACGATGGTCAAGGTTACAGAAGTAGGATCGCGCCACCTTGAATTTTTGCACAATGTCGTTTAGTGGTTTACTCTTACTGTTCGAGGAGCAATTTAGCTGACTTATGAACAATACGCCTAAACATATACGCGAAATGGAAAAGATTTTGGAAGAGGAAGGATTTGAAGCTCGAGCTTTAACATGGGAGCAATTAGGCTTCGAGGTGGGCCTCGAGTGTGTAGGCAATACGGTTAAAAGAGCTATGGGAACAATGGATTATCATAAGTGCATTGCCTGCAGAAAAGGCTGGGTTTCTCAAAGAACAGCTACTAAAAGAGTTGAATACGCTGTCGTCATGTTGGAAAGATATCCTGAAGAAGAGGACTGGTGGCCAGTTCGATTCAGCGATGAAGTTCACTTTGGCTACGGACCACAGGGAAAGCTGCGGATTATACGAAAGCCAGGCCAAAGATACTGTATGGACTGTATACAGGAGGCAGATTCTTCTAAGGATAAGGATTTGAAGAGACAGCATTGCTGGGCTGCAATAGGTCATAATTTCAAGTCGGATATTCATTTTTACGACGTTCCCGGAAACATCAATGGAAAACTCACTCTGGAGGTCTACTTGAAGCAAATTCTGAAGCCTATAGTCAAGCCCTGGATCGAAAACCACTCTCGTTTCGTGCTGGAGGAGGATGGTGATTCAGGTCATGGAACAGGGCGAAAAAACATTGTCAGGACCTGGAAATAGAAGAACAAGCTGGAGCACTACTTCAATTGTGCAACTTCACTGATTTATCTCCTATAGAGAACATGTGGCAGGTATCAAAACAGGAGCTTCGAAAGTATCCGACTAGGGGGCTGATTTTGGAAGGATGGTCACACGTCTCACAGAGGTACATAAATGAGAAGGTTTCTACTATGCCAGAGCGATTAAAAGCAGTCATAGATGGAGAGGGTAAAATGACAGGCTATTAGAACATTAATATCCCTTCAAATCCAGTAGTAAATTTGGTGGTTGGGTGCGGGGAAAATTTTGCGGTGCGGCTTTTTTTGTTACCCGCGTGCATGTGTACTCGTACATATATTTTTGGGCATTGAGCTTGATTCGATCAATATGATAGCTCGCCTATCACCTGATAAGCATCAGAAGGCAATTCAGCTCGTCAACAATGCTCTGACAAAGAACTCGTTATCGTACGAAGAGCTGCAAGCTCTACTAGACTTCCTGTCATTTGCGGCAAAAGTCGTGGTTCCTGGAAGAGCCTTCCTCGGGCGACTGTTCAACGGCTTGTCAGTCACCAAATCATGCAAGCAAAACATCAATTATTCAATGCGGCAAGATCTACTGTGGTGAAAGACGTTTCTTCCAAAGTGGAACGGCGTGCGTCTACTTCGCAAGCATGAATTCAGACATTCCCTATATCTCTGGACCGACGCTTCGAGTCTGCACGGCATGGGGGGCTACTACTTGCATCATCCCGGCCTATCACCAGCGGCTAGCCAAGAATTTTCTAGACGGTTTAACACACGATTGAGTAGCAAGCATATCAATGTCAAAGAAATGACGGCGTTTCTTCATGCTCTGACAACATGGCTCTCCCATTTTGCGGGGTGCAACCTCACTATATATGGCGACAACGCTGCCGTTGTCGCCGGCTTGAACAAGATCTCCATGCGCGGAGGGGCAATGCTGCCTTTGCGGCGAATAGCCTTGCTGGCGGCCGCACATGATATCTGCATACATGCTCAGTGGATTTCAACCACTGAAAATCGCCTAGCCGATTTGCTTTGCTAATGAATTCCCTCAGCTAGCTACACTTCAACCAATCAACGCGAGCCGCCGAGCTCTTGGTACAGCGAGGTCCCCCTTGACCGCCCAGCAGCCAGATACCTTTGGTGGGGTCTAGGTACCTACGATACAGCAAAAAGAAGCTACTCCATGTTCTGCTTCATGACCACCAGAACCAAATACTCAGCTTCAATCTCAAACCTGGCCAGCTGGTCAGCGAGTCTAGGTGACAAGACGGTCAAAGCCAAGATCATTAAGGCATACCTCACCGGTCTACGATCACATTACATTGACATTGGGTACTCTGATACCGATATCGAGGCGTTTCACCACCCTACATTACAGCGGATCATAGCCGGAATTCGAGGACTTCAAGGCGACGATCAGACTCGTGAGCGAAGGCCTATAACACGGGATCTACTGCTACTGTTACTATGTCAATTTGATCAATCTACCATTGAAGGGGCAACATGGCATGCGTCATTTTGCCTAGCGTTTGCGGGATTACTGCGCATGGGCGAGTTTACATGGAGTCAATCGGATAGAACATCTGACTTCAGACAGTGGCATCTAACTAGAAGTTCGGTTATCTTTCAGAACGACTCTTTGGAACTCACCCTACCGAGCTCCAAAACAGACCCCTTCAGGCGCGGAATAACATTGACCATCGTCGTCAGCGACGAAGCATGCGTCAAAGCCTCGCTTACCAACCTGTTTTCAAGGTTTTCAGCACCTCTGATCGCGCCCCTGTTCGACCTAGGATATCTATATACACGAACTCACGTCACTGAGGTTCTGCGTAGAACACTAGCCACACTGAGCATAGAAGGTCGCTACTCGGATCACTTCTTTCGCCGAGGTGCTGCCATCTCGGCTCGTCGAGTAGGACTTTCGGAGGAAGAAATTTAGCTGCTAGGAAGGTGGAAATTCGACAGCTATCGCCTATATATTGAAGCTCAACCGAGCTACATACTAAATGCCTTCAGGAGGTATCAAAGATAGTCACACTTCCGGTCAGTCGACTAGGGTCAGCCCTCGTCGGTCTCGATACTTCGCATCGACGTTCCTGGGGTTTGGGAGTGCTTGACATCTCAGAACGGCTTCCGGGGCAAAATTTAGCCCTAGAGACCGTCAGGGGCTGTCGGGTTTGCCCAAACACATATAATATATATATTGGTTCAAACGAAGCCGATGCCCGATAGCAAGAAGATGTACGAACGAACAACGAAGATGATGCAGTTGCACTCCTACAGCAATTTCGGGCATCTATTCCTCTACCTTCAGCTTCTACCAAAGTGTCTGCGCCAGCCCAGCTCCCTAGCCACAGCCACCGCTCCACGCCCTCGCCAAGGAAAATCTCAATTCTCCAGATATCGCCTGAGAGTCGGCGAAATGTAAGTATGACACCGCACTATCCGTCTCGCAGATCATTTGCCAAGACCCTTGAGCGGAAGAACAGATGGAATAAAGGAAGCGGAAGGAAGCGAAAACGTGTAGGAAAGGTGGTGATGAGTGAAAGGGGACGGAAGGAAAGCATGGAATTATGAGCCATGGAAGAGATTGAGAGCTTCGATTTTCTTTATGTATTTCATGGGTGACGGAATTTGGCTTGAGGGCTACCTCTGGATGAAGGTGGGCCATTTAGCTTTCGGGCAGAGAGCGAATATCTGTGTGGGAGGAGATAATGGCTTGGTTCATTTCACGACTTGGCAAGGTTTTTCCGTTGATACCTCGTTCAGATTACTTATAGTTGACTTAGGTACGATTTTCCTGCTCGCATCAGTGGAAACAACATGCTAGTGAGACTTAGGCTGACAGCGAGCTAGTATTCAGGGAACATCGGATCAACCTCCTTCCTCCAAGCATGTAGGCCCCCTTTGATATCTCCTTTGATCATATGTGATGCACTTCACTCTCGAAATCTCTGTACTGCAAACTGCGAATCGTTCCCGAATCGACAGATGCAGTATATCGATCGGGTCAGATTTTTTCCGCAACATTGTTTCAGCACGTCGGGAAAACTGTCGCAAGCAGAGTGCTTTCTTTCACTGCAGCAACTATATCTGAAAACGGTATATTAACGCTGTTCTGTACATGACAGATGTTGAATTGAACTTCTTCTCTAACGTTTATCAATAGAGGTTCATCGCCAGATTCTTCTCGGGCCTTGCTATATGTCTTCGCAGATATATGATCATGATTGTCGAGTATTTGCATTGGGGCCCTCACTCCGCAAAACGTTGCGTAATGCAAGGAGCCGAAGATCAAGGACTCACGTGTGATTGACGCATTTTCCGAGCAAGAAGGACAATGCGCTCGCTTCCCAGGTAATCTTACACTTCGAAAGGGTGGGTTACCGAATGCGGAGTATAGTAGAAGCGACTGCTTTTCCTGGTTAGGAGCCTCTGGCTTCGCCGTTCTCATTGCAGCCATGTCAGCAGGCTTGACATTGGCGACGACAATCTTCACTGCCTCCACAGCCATCAAAACTCCCATCATGCCTACCACAGGTCCCAATATACCTCCCTCGCCACAGCTCAAAACACTCTCAGAGGGAGGCGGCGTGGGAAACACGCATCAGTAGCAGGAACCACCCTTGCCTTCTCCCTGTCCTACAGGCGGGCTGTTAAGAACCATGAGTTGGCCCTCCGTTCTAAGGGCAGAAGCTGACACCAGGGGTTTACCCGCTATCACTGCTGCATCTGAAATAAGGTAGCGGGACGAAAGTCGATCTGTGCAGTCGAGGATACCACGCAAGTAGCAAAAAAAGCCGCACCGCAACAAAACTCGCTTCCCACCAAGTTACACCAAATTTAATAATTATTTCAGAAAGATTTGATTTGATTTCATACACCCTTGTGACATCGGTTTAGGTCCGACCCATGGGGGAAACTATGCTATGTGTATCAAACGGACAACAATGCTGAAACAATGTACCATTTATGAACCTATAGCTCCTATTCAGCGCGTGACGCTTGAACCCTTGATGCGTGTCTGTGCTGTTTCTTTGCAATGCATCGTTCTTGCCCTGCTCTTCATTGATGATATTCTATACAACGATGTCCCGGTCTCCGATCACGAAGACCATGATTCCTTTGCATCCGTGGTGCTCATGGTTGTAATGCTGAAAACTGTATATGTGGTGGAGGAGAGGCGCGTACGATGGAGAGGTAGAGTGTGGTTGTATTGAATAACCCTATCCTGCTCTTGACTTGTGTCACGTAGACGTTGAATAAGTTGTTGGTATAGGCGTGCGATCGCCTACCGAAAATATACTGCATACGTCGCATAGGGCACGACCCCTATGCTGGTTTCCCCAAGGTCCGAGGGGTCACTCCGAAGAGTCTTCTTGCGACAGGTTCACAGTTCGGGGCCGCCAAACCCCTCGCTGCCCAGATTCCGGCAGTTTACTCCTTAAGCATGGGTCGCAGGCATTTCGCCAACGATACGCTTGCGTCTTACAGTCGATCCCTTCTCTAACCACACCGGCATGCGCTTCTGTCCTCTCGGGCTATACAGACGATGTCTTCGACTAGGGTTTGATCCTACCACCAAGGCATCCGAGGGTCAGAGCCCATTGAAGGGGTGAGGTCCTCGGGCGACAGTCGCCGCCATTGTATACCACGCCCCGCAGGCGCTCGCTCCGCTTAAAGCGTGCGGCTCACCTGTTTCGCGTTATCTGTAGAGATCTCCCTCGTGCAGACCGACCATGTCTTGCAGATATGTTCGTATGCTACACTCCTAACCAGGCAGCGTAGTCCGATCATTCTCTACTAACCCGCTTGTGTCCCCCTTCTCTTAACGAAGTCTTCTCCCCTGCGTATCTTCTGCGCATAGATTGTTTGTGTCTGAACGTTCGCTGAACGGTATTAACGAGGCTCGCGAGTTGCCCGTGTCGTAGCAGAAGACAGCGCCAGCTGAACGGTATTATCGAGGCCATCGAGTTGCCTGTGTCGTAGCAGCAGACACGCAGTCTTAACGAAGTCTATACGTAGTCAGCATGTAGGTCTAAAGGATGTCCGTGATTCGGGTTCTTCCTGCTATTTCATCCCCAACAGGCCAAACGCGAGGGTGTCCTGTCCCAGTTCTCGTCGTCGCGAACACGACACGGCGACGAGGTACTGAATCGGATGGTTTTCATAAGCGATTTCCCTCGTAGTTCTGCGTTCTATTTGACTTTCCCGCCTGCGTAAAGATTGCTTGTAGCATGCGCATCGAGATCTGCGGGAGCTTTTATACTTCAGCTACGCTAATGCAAGCCACCAACTAGGGGACTTTTAGTGTTTCTCTTCCAGTTGCCATAGTAAATCGCGGAGATTATTCTACCGGTCAATCTCGCTGTCGCCAAATTATGAAGGCATGAAGATATAGAGTCAAAAGTTCAATAGAATTTTGTATAACATCATTTCTAACGCCACCCACCCACCACTAATGATGCCGCCGCCGTTTTTTGGGCGGAGCTCCGGGCAGGCAGTAGATGTGTTATACCATAGGGAGCCAGCTCCCTCAAGCGGTCTTCAGTGGTCATGGGCAGATTTCCCTCCTCCAAATACTCCTTTGCCTCATCGAGCTCATCGTCGTCGTTTTTATCTAAGCCTCCAATTAACGTGGGCCTTGTTCCGCTGATCGGCAAGTTCCTCAGCAGCCCGCTCCGCCTCCCTCTTCTGTATAGCTTCGTCTTCCCTTCAACTTCTGAAGCGTAGCCATTGCTTCTTCCACCCTCTGTCGCCGGATAGGATCATTACTGCTGCCTTTTCATGCTTTTGGCCGCCAGAATCGGCATCAACCCGCTGGCATAAATTCGCTCAGGAGGCTTATTCCGAACCCACGCGTTATCGATGAAATCTCAGTGTATTGTCAACTCCGCTGTCAGATTCACTGACTTCGTCATTTCAAACAGCTGACGCCGCTTAATTGCTAGATTCGCCGGCGTATGAAGCAATGTAAGCATCGATCTCGCCGGAATTGTGAGGGCGGTGGAGTTGAGGGGGGCGACGACAGCGGGGTCAGCACAGTCCGGAGAAAATGCTGAAAATTTTGACAGTGAAGTGCTATAGTGGTTATGGTGGTTAACGACAGGAAGGTCAAATAAAAAAGCAACAGAAGAAGGAAAGAAATGGGAAATGAGGTGTAGGTATGCGCGACGCGTCTTCTTTGTTTACATACTAACTTGTATGGCAAGTATAGGAGAAGCCCCAGGCCTCCCCTGTGTAGTGCCTCTTGGCTTGCTCTGCACGCGGCCAACGCACAGCGCTTCACCACCACGCACCCATCGACGTCGTTCAAACTGTTTTATGAGATTGTTCAGCTCTTCTGACAAGCATAGCTTGCAGAAGGTTCGTAGCCAGCACCTCGTACAGGTAAATCTCGTTGCCGGCCTAGATTAGATTAATAAAAACAGATAATTTTGTGGTTCATCTAGATATTACACAGCATTGATACCCAGGGGTTTGGTCGCTTCCGGCGTCCTTACCTCAATATTTACCTTCCATACGAAGTGAAACTATCAGTGGTATCTTGAGCTGTAGTTCGTAAGTTAATCTTTGCACCAATGAAATCCTCGCCGGCCACACTTGAGTCAAAAGCGCCCAAGTCCCCATCCATCTTCGTTTTTTCTCTTAATCCATGGTGCCCTCGACCAAGAGAACGGTTTGTCACTGTTGCAACAGATTTTGATGTCTATCCTGCGAGGGTCTACACGAAAACTCGATGCATTCCATCGGCTTCTACAACCTCGCCGCGTCAGGTTGCTCATGCGAAGCGACCATGTACGGATAAGCACTACAGCCCACCTACCATAGACCCCTTACTTCAGTCCTCCATATCCCTCGCCAGCGTGCCTCCAACCCTCGCCGATAGCCCGTCGCCAATGCCACATACTCTCCGATCCCGCGCTGAGTCCCCTGCTACACCCACCAACTGGACCGCGCCCCAAAGAAAACCCTCCCAGGACTTCCCACCGACCGCCTCTGAAGCCGTCCGCCTCAACACCCTCCGGCAGCAGGGCTTGGAACGAGAGCGTAAGCGCTCAGACAGAGACGGTCGCTGGAAAGAAGACTTGGCTTCGGCAAGACAATACTTGACGCAGCCTTCTGCCGAAGAGGGCGCGATGCGGAGGCTGTGGGAAAGAGCTTTTCACCGAGATGAGTGTGGTACGTTAGAAGGTGGAAAATGTCCCAAGCATAAGACTACGTCATCATAATTCAAATGCACACTAAGTTCCAGAACAATTATGGAGGCCGCCTGAGGATAATGGATTGCGTAGGGTAAATGCCTCGTCGGGCGGCCATCATAACTTTACCTACCCTACGGTCAAGCTTGTCCGACTTTCTACCCCTAGGTCCAGGGAGCTTGCTATAGGCAGAAAGTATCACGGGCACAAGGCAGATACAATGGTAGGTGTTCAATTAATTAAATACATAACGCACGAGGTTGCAAGAAGACGAAGCTTCAAAGCTATCCCTTAAACGGTCATTATGACTGCCACCCCAGGATTACGGCAGCTAACCATATGTACAGTAGTACGGATATTGACTCAGCGTCGCTTATCTGACCCGTGAGAAGGCTGAGAAGCAACCCCCTTTTTCTTGCTACCCCGCACATGAGAATCTCAACTTGCTCCTCAATCTTCCTATGGGTCAAATAAGCGACGCTGAGTCAATATCCGTACTACTGTACATATGGTTAGCTGCCGTAATCCTGGGGTGGCAGTCATAATGACCGTTTAAGGGTTATAAGGGATAAGCATCGCAGAGACTTCCACGCTAAGCCTATTTCAGAACAGATAGGGGAAGCGTCCAGAGGTCAGCCTAACCGTTAGCCTAACATAGTCTATTAGCTAGAGCCGTGACAGAAAGCCTGCTATTAAGGCAGTCTCGGTCCGTGCTATGAAGCCGAAGAAGTCTCTAGTGGTAAAGCTACAAAATAAAAAGCAAATACAGCAGTCAACGCAGCAAAACGAGCGAGTAAGCCGTCATGGAAGACGGATTATACGGAGTATAAAGGCAAGGCAATAATGACTAGATAGTACTCAATCGAAAACATCAGAAAACCAGTAATTGAATGATATGCATGCTTCATAGTTCAAAAAGTTGATTTTAGCGTGGCCAGTTGAGGGGTGGACCCTTCTACGGGGTGCATCGGTCTTGGCGATGGGTTTGCGTACTCGAGCCATAATATCGAATATATGGAGTGCGTATGAAGTGCGTTGGAAAACAAAAAAGATCGGATCAAAAGCGTTCTTTTGACCGAGTGCGAAAAGATCGGATCAAAGCGTGTTTTTGATCAGATCTACGGAGCAATCTCCGGGGGGCTGACCCTTGGCCCCGATGCGCCGATGCAACGGCTCACCTCGCTTGCTCCGCCAATAGCCACCAGTCAAGCTGGATCGATGAAAAACCCACTTTCTAGGGCTCGCGCTCACGAGTACGTTAAATATCTTCCAGTTGTCAAGATATCATTCTACAGAAGGCAGCTTCTCTAATCTGTCCGTAACAACGAATGTGTTTTCAGTCAAATGGATAACCAGGGTGCTAAATGGCTTGGCCTGGTTGTTCTTTATGAAGGAGAAACCTCAGATGTTGAGTGGGTCTTCTGATTCTTACGTCGTCCCCAACAGACGCCTGCTAACACAACTAATTCTAGTGTTGTTGCCGTTCACGGTCTCGGAGCAGATCCTGCCTGGGCATGGATACGGAAGATTGGGGTCGAAGGGACTGATCAATACAAAAAGGTAAACTGGCTCGCAGACAAGGACTTACTGCCAGCAAAGATTCCGCATGCTCGGATTATGACCTTCAATTACGAGTCAAAATGGCATAAAGATGCGCCAAAGCAAAGACGTGGTCTTTGTGCCGATCAACTCCTCACTGCACTAGATAATAAACGAAAAGAGGTAAGACGTTAGTGTCTGCGGTTCCCATCAACACTGACTTCAACAAATGACAGGAGAAGGAGACTACATATAGACCTCTTATATTTATTGGACATAGCTTTGGCGGAATAGTCATTGAGCAGGTGAATTGATCTTTCCCTACTTGAGGAGTGTGTCATTAATTACCTGCGACAGGCTCTTGTGAGTGCCAATTCCGGTGGGGATACCTTTCAATATCTTGCAACATCTACCGTTGGGATTGTCTTCCTTGGGACCCCTCATCGTGGTACAAAAGCTTCATATTGGGGAGAATGGATAGCATATACTGGCAAGAAGCTTGGATTGGGAATGAACGATGCGATTCTGAAGGATTTACGTGAAGATTCAGAAACCTTAAACGACCTACTCTATACTTTCACGCTATGGCTTTTTCAGATGTCAGTTGCAACAGTATGCTTTTTTGAATTGCATAAGACAGATTACGGGCAGAAGGTAGGTGGCAGTTGGAAAGAAATGGTATGTAATATTCAACATTGAGCTTTTAGTAAACCCTAACATCTTGAGTAACTAGGTAGTAGAAGAGAGGAGTGCTTGCATAGATGGTCACCGAAAAATGGCTTTACCAACAGACCATTTCAAAATCAACAAATATAATGGACCTGAGGATTATTCATACAGAACTGTTTATCCTATCATCAAGGAAATGGCAGAACATGCTGTGAAGAAGATACAGAGACGCCTAAAACGTAGGTGTATTCAGACTACAGGTTTGTTCTTGCGCTAATGCATTTATAAACAGCTCAAAAAATCATTGATGACAGTTCGAGTAAGGAAATTACCTCACAGACGATTGCCTATCTTTGCTGACTTGAGATAATTAGTAATACCGAGAGAAAATCTCAGCTGCCTTCAATCTCTGTTCCTGACAAATCCTTCTGATGATCTGACAGCTATTCGAAGGTCTACAGGGAAGCGAGTTGAAGGTACTTGCGAATGGCTACTTCTTCACGAAGCATATACTGCCTGGCTAGTTGAAGACAGTCCTCGAATGCTTCAACTAGTAGGTGCTCCAGGCATTGGGAAGACAATGATATCAAGCTACTTGATAGACGAGCTTGGCAAGAGAGCTCAATTTACTTCTAGCATGATATTTGCATACTATTTCTGTGACAACAAAGACGACAAGCGCAACACTGCCATTGCTATCATTCGAGGTCTCCTCTTGCAGCTCTTGAGGCAAAGACCGCTACTATTCAAGCATATTCAGGAAGATTATGACCAGATGGGAGACCGAGCTTTCGATAATTTTGATGCTCTTTGGCGAATTTTGCTCAAAATGTTGGCAGATCCCAATGCAGGTCAGATCTATCTCCTGATAGATGCTCTGAATGAATGTGACAAGTCATCACGTGAATTCCGGCAAGCCTTTCTTGAAAATCTGGCAGAGTTATTTCCTATCGAGCAAGGAAAAGGAAGTGAGAACATTGATGTCAGATTGCTCATTACATGTCGACCAGAGTCTGATATCTCAGATGAATTAATCGATTCAAGGAGATCGATATGTATTGATTCAAGTAAGATCAATGCTGATCTTTGGAAATACATTCAAACAAGAGTCAATGAGCTCTCCACGAAAAAGAAATATCCTTCGAAACTAAAGCAAGACATTCAAGACGTCCTCTCTAAAAAGGCTGGGGGAACATTTCTATGGGTTTCACTCGTCTTAAAAGATATTTCTGAGACTACAGTTATCTCCAAGGTAAGAACGAAATTACAATCACTACCTTCGAGTCTTAGCGAAGTTTATAGCAGAATTTTGAACAACATTCAGGAGGAGGACGTGGAAAATGCTAAGTTTATCCTACAATGGGTGGTTACTGCTCGACGGCCTCTAACGATTAACGAGCTGGCAATGGCACGCGCTCTAGGCCCAGAAGGATGGGACGAGTACACCATTCCAAGAGCAGATACGCTGAATGAACTGAAGGATGGCTTCAAATTCTGTGAGCCTCTTGTTTACTTAGACGACGTCACCCAAACAATCAACCTGGTTCATCAGTCTGCCAAGGATTATCTTCTAGAGGAGAATCTCCAAGGAATTAGCCACCTATCAAAGTATATAATCATCCCAGATAAGGCAAATTCTTGTATACTTGATATATGCTGGAGATATCTGAGCATGAAAGAATTCAGCCGAGATATCATGAAGCACGCAGCAAAAGGGACCATATGGGGACTGTCACAAGAGCGCTTACAGACTCGCTGCTTCCTTCAATATGCGATTGAGGAATGGCAGGAGCATGCACTAGCGGCGAGTCCAGCTGTGATAACCGACTTTTTATGGGAAAGTGATATATTCAATAGAGTTTCATTATTGCGTGACCACTGGCTTCAAAGGACAGCTGGGAAAGGGGATGATGCAGTGGTAAGGAAGCTGCTGACGGCAAACGCCGACGTCAACGCCGCTGCTGCTAATCATGGTGGTCGGACGGCATTGCAGGCGGCCGCTGAAGGAGGGCACCTTAAGGTGATAGAGAGGCTGCTAACGGCAAACGCCAACGTCAACGCCGCTGCTGCTGGTGGTGGTCATGGTCGGACGGCATTGCAGGCGGCCGCTGAAGGAGAGCATCTTGAGGTGGCGGAGAGGCTGCTGGCGGCAAACGCCGACGTCAACGCCGCTGCTGGTGCTGGTGATCGTGGTCGAACGGCGTTGCAGGCGGCCGCTGGGCATGAGGCTATGATGATTGTTCTACGAGCGGCTGCAGGGCCTCAATAATGCTACCTACCGCCTCATCCATCGCCATGATGTGTAATCACTTTATATATTGTCTTACCAAATTCTTTTAGTTTCTAGAAGATGTGTCAAAGATGACAATACAATGTTTCTCTGCATTCTTTGACTTTCTTTCTAAATAATTTTGTAAGACAATGGCCGATCTTGTGCCTTCGCAGACAATTGATTGTACTCATGTGCAGCGATTCCACCTGACCATGCTCCTCGAAACGAAGGTACAGCTGCAGTATTCAGTAGCGCTCACTTAGCGAGGATTCGAGGTATCTACTCAACTCCTGGTCCCTATGACCTTTGTACGAATTGAGTGTCAGTCGTTGACTATCAGGGAAAATGCGAATGAACATATTTTTGTAGCGCAGGGCTTCACTAGTCCCTACCTCTTATTCCCGACACGCTTCTCTGGGCCACCTGGGCAGGTGGCCCAGAGAAAGCTTCCCGCCGCCAAACCCCATTCGGCTAGCGGGGCCACCTGCCCCCCGGTCGATCGACCACCTGCCTCGAACGCCTACTAGATGCTCTCTGATGAAGAACTTTCGCTGACGAAGATTGTAGAGCCGATCGGGGCCAGTTCAACGGTCCAAAAATTCCGGGAAAATATGAAGGTTTGACTCAGAAAATGGGGTCGGGGATATTGAGGGTTGGGGCTGCTCGGTCTCCCAGCTGCCAGCATCTTCCCCCGCCCGGATTGATTTCTGCGCGCTGACTACCCCACATACTTTGGGAGACATAATTGTAGCCCTGAGTTAGTTGAATCCAATGCTTTCAAAATAATTGAAAAACATCAAGGTTTGACCCAGTAATCGGGGTGAGAGACGTTCACTGCGCTGAATGGTAACTCTTCCCCCGCTCGGATCAATTCCTGCGTGCCGGCTACCTGGGGGCAAACGTTGTAGGCATCCACGGGTATGTTGACTTTTATATACCGTTTGCCCTCGCCCGAGGCTATTCCACGGTTTCCAGGTGGCTATGAGGCTATTCACGGTCTGCAGGTTCATCCAGGATGGACCTCGTTTCTGCGTCGTTTCTGTCTCGTTTCTGGTCCTGATATGACTGGTGCATCGCTTTATGACTGACTCTCTTCGGCTCAATAGCAATCGACTATCGGAACCTGACTTGGCTGCACCGCTTCCCTACATCGGAAGAACATATTCTGCTTGGCTCTATCGCGTAGAGCGGGAGGTCTTGGGGGCGCCATTTAACAGCGCACATTACGGAGCGTCACTTTCGCTAAAGGCGGGATCTACCTCCATTTAGGTGTAGTCTGCTAACAAATACAGGTAGATTCCCCACCATAAACTATTTATCACACCGTAGAAAGTATTACTTTCGAACCGAAGAACGTTACTAGGGCTGAATTGAAGGGCGATAGCGTTTTCGTCAAGGCGATCTTGGTTGGGCTGAGTAACAATGCTGTTGTAAAGTTGTTCCTTTGCGCATGGTTGCAGACAAGCATGAAATGAAGTCATCTTTTGTTTACTGATGATTGAGGACGGCCTCGGCTACAATATCTAAATTATCATTCGAGAAGGCACTTGCTTGCAGGGTCCAGGATCAATAGAAAACGACCCTCATGTCGGCGGCTACAGTACCTATGAATTAAAAACACCTTCATCTATTTTCGTTTTTCACATTCTTTCACCATTGTACCAGCGCTGTTAAGAGCCTTTTGCAGTTAAACAATTTACTCGAGTCGACATCGGTAAAACGGGATTTTTAAATCTCCACCGCCAACACCAGCACCCACCCCGACAATTGTAATCACTTGGCCTTGTTCACCATCGCGATCATCGTCACCTTCGTTTACCGTTGAATCTGCTGTTTCAGCGGCTACAAGCCTTTCCCCACCTCGTCGAACGTCCGCAATCAAGGGTGAAGCGAAGGGGTCCGGTGGCAGTGAGGCCTCGCTGTCCTCCTCCTGTTGTTCCCTTTGCTTAGCAGTCTCACTGTCCTTCTTCTTTTGTTTATCCCTTTGCTTAGCATCCAGCTCAGCTGCTTCCGCTGCAGTCAAAGCTCGAGCGTTGACTATCATGTTTCTTCTTTTGACGAAGCTCAGCCCAAGCTTCTTTCCTTGTAGGAGGTGGTTTTGGAAGGGTCACGGAAAGCCCCTGACTCACTTCCTGCAGCCTCTCGTGTATGCCTCACTAGGTATGTCGAAAAGCTCGCCTTCAGCCGGAGGTTCTAGGTGGGCCGAGGGTGTCCTATCGATTGCCCGCTGAACGACGGGTATGAGGCTAGGGTCCAGATTGGAGTGGGGTTGCCATGCGATAGGCATGACGACGGCGACGTGGATGTAGATAGGTAGATAGATAGGTAGGTAGGTAGGTTGTTTGGTTGGCGAAGCTCGGGCGCTCGAAGAAAGAGTGTGACATACTTCTCTGCCAGGACGAATCGCCTGGGTATCGATGCCATTCACTTCAGCCTGAAATTCAACTTGGAGAATCGTAATCTGATTCTTACCGACTCATCCACAAACGGCACTGTCGTTGAGTCCTTCTCCCAGTCCCAGTCATGGCAAGTGAAAAAGACAAACCGTGTCATTTGGAATGACGACATTATTCGCGTCGGGAAGATCAGGCTGAAATTGAAACTTTTTCCCTTCGGAGACCAGAAATGGCAGAATTACAGGTTGACTGCTTTGAACGCACTGCCCAACCTTGATGTTCTTGCTGTTCGAGACCAAGCAACCACAGTTATTGCGTCTGCAGTGCTTCTTACGATCTTGGACGAGGGGGAGGATGAAGATTCTCGAGGAGTTGCAAAAGCCACGGACGATTGCGGCAAAGTTTATGCTGTGAAACGTAATCCAAGAAAGCCCCGCGCTATTCCAGCATTCGAACACGTATGTAACCACTTTCCCAGATTTGAACTACCAAGCTAACTTATCTCTAGAATAATGTGATCTCTGCATGTTTCGACCAAGTGACAACATCGCTGGTAATGCCATGGGTCGGCCCCAGGAGCCTTGCAGATCACCCATTAGTTCCGGAGCACAAAATGTCTATTGTCGCCTGTCACACCTTAGATGCTTTAGCATATCTGCATGAAAATCAGTTCTTCCATGGAGCTATTCGGCCTTCCAGTATCTTGATCACCTCTTGGGATCCAGTACGCGCCAAAGTCGGAGGATTCTGCAACGCAGGACAACCCAGATACCGGCCATCTAGTAGAGCCCCAGACGGCAGCTATGATGTTTTCTCTACTGGTATGATGATTCTTGTGTACGCCCTTTATGTTTCGTGGAACCCTGGCAACTTGACACAGATTTCACGACCAGGCTGGGAAGGACTCACCCAGGCCGCTAACTTTATGCTGGAGGGCAGTCCATCAGCAACAGAGTGCCTGGAGAACGTCCTCAAAAGGCGTACAAACTCGAGCGCAGTAGCTGATCAGTATTGTACGAATTTAAGCTTTCTGCAAAAACAAGAGATCGGAGACTCCTCGTCTGTGTATATTGAGAATTCGAAGCCGACACTATATATTCAGGGAGAAAGTTCCTGTTTCTCTAAGAGTCTGACTGACGTAATCGATTCTTTGAACAAACAGGACATAGAGGGCTGGACACGGGCGGCTGAGATCTCTAATTTGCTGGACTTGATAATGAGGGTTCACTTAGGTAAAATCAACATGTCGGTATGTTGGCCAGGATTAGATGTGCAGTAAATAGTAGCTATCTTTTTTGAGCAGCTCGGTTAGAACTGAAGCCAGCAGGTCTGGACCTGCGGGCTCTATCAACTGTGCCTCATTCTTCTACGTGTCTATTCTTCGTTTCCAGCATCCCACTTCGGGTTCTTGGCTACTTCTGACCTTCCTCTGCACCACTAACCGTTGCTGACACCAAGCAGCCGTTCTCTACACCATCAACCTCACCAGTGTCGAAGCAGCGAAAGGTGAAAGTGTGTAGATTCTATGAAGGTGGAGGTTCAGCTAACTACCTAAAGCAACAGATTAATCGGGATAAGGCTCTGAGCATCATGTGCATCAACACTCCCTCTTGCGCAGGCCTATTCTAGACCTCGCTGCCTTCAATCTTGATGCAGCTTTCTCTGCTCAGAAAGCTCTCTTGCAACGTTTCCATACGTTGAAATCCTGTTTCTACTTACCCATGTATGTTCAACATATACGGCTCCAATGGAGCAACCTGAACACATACCCGAGGTCGAGTTGAGCGCCGAAGAATTCGCCCAACAAGTCGCTCAAAACCCCGTCGAAGCCCTTCGTGCAATGCGAGAGCTTCAGAACCAAGCCCGGCAACACGTCGATGCCACCCCGTCCTCGTCCTCCGCTCCTAGCCTTTCAGCCTATGTAGGGTTGGATTCTCAATCCCTCGCGGCGATAGCTCAGATCGTCGCACAAACGACGCATACGATTTACTTCTGGGAGTTTCCTGGCTTAGGCGGGTGCACTGCAACCAAAAGTACGGCCAGGGCAAAATCACCGTCATGGGGGATGATATGACAGTAAGGGAAGTTCCGGCACAATTAATGCCTGTGTCTACGAACCTACCTGTAGTGGAACTGGATGAAGATGACGATTGGACGGCAGATGAAGCCTGCCAGCACCTAGAAGAACAGGAAAAAGCCCAGCTCTGAACACCCTACCAGGGGGGGTTCGGAGCCGAAATCATTCAACTGGGATCACCATAGCCTCTATGGCATCAATGGCCATAGAAGCACCGAGTTATCACTCAATGCTTACTACCAAAGACTCGGTCCCAGAAGATATGAAACCCTTGTCGCCTACGAAGTACGCACTGGGCAGAGGGGATGTCTTCCCAACGGAAAGACGTCCCGAATTAAGAGAGCTTAGTCAAGAAAAGAGTGAGGCCATTGACGAATGGTTTGAATTGAGCAAGATCACGATAGGACCGAAGGCGGATACACCTGCCAGGATTGAACAGACAAAGAGGTTACTCTACACCTGGAGGGAGTGTTTTGCTGAATAGGTACGGGATATTCAAGCCACTGACATAATCGAACTTTTCATTGATCTGGAACCAAATGCAAAACCAGTCAAAGGAACACTACCCAAATACACAGCGCAGGAACGGGAATTTGCTAATACTATCTTTCCGGCCATGGAGGATGCCGAAATAATAGTTAGGAGAAGCAGTGCTTGGGGCGCCCGAACGAAGTTCCCCCCCAAAAAGAAAGGATCCATCCAGCTACGAGTGGTACACAATTTCATACCGGTCAATAGTCATACGATCAAGTCACAATATCCGGTTCATAGACTGAAGGAAGTGGTGAACATACTCATCAAACCCGAATTCACGGTATATTTTACCAGTGACGCAGCCAATAGCTACTGGGGGAATTCCAATGAGAATTACCGACATTAACAAAACCGGGTTCCTGAAAGGAGCGGCCCATACCTACTCACAATTCTCGGACCTAGTCTTCGGTCCCCTACCAGCTAATGGAGTGGGGGTAGGAAGAATGTCCACGATCTTAGGAACCAGGAAAGACACGGCTTTTTCGGTCTACATGGACGATCACGCCGCCTCTGCCAGGACCTTTGATTCGATGTTTGAGTTTCTACATGAGCAATACTTTCCCCGGGTTATCTTCGGACCGGTGTATTTATCCGGCCATAAGACAGTGATTATGGGTGATAATCCAGAGCTTCTAGGATTTCAGGGGACGCCAGAAGGATTGAGGCCCTCACTGAAACATAGAGAGAAGATAATTAACTGGCCTACCCCCACTAATCGGGTGAAACTAGATTTCCTATGGCTCACCCGTTCCTAAGGATCTTTATTCCCGGCCGCGCAGAACATGTACTCAAGTTGAAAGAAGCCTATCTGATAGAGGTTTCAGCCGAACCTAAATCAAAGAAACCTCATGACGATGAGACAGAGGAGTGTGACAAGGACCTAATCAAAAAGAGACCAACTACTCGTTCAAAGAAGCTCACTATCAAAGGAAATGGGCGGAGAAAGACACGTTTGACTGGGGCCCTAGTCAACAGGAATCATTCAACCACATCAAGGAATCAATCACCAATAACGCAATGGCTGGAGCTGGAGCTGATCCGGCTGCACAGTATCACCTAGTCATCGACGCTAGTAAAAGAGGTGTGGGCGGAGTTCTCTTTCAACTGAAAGGAGTACCCATAGGAACAGAAGCAACCCCCAAGCTTCTACCAAACGAAAGAATTGTTATGTTTCTATCGTTTAGGCTTGAGGATGCAGAAACCAGATACTCCAACTCGGAACGCGAATGCCTGGCAGTAGTAAAGTGCCTAGCAGAAGTGAAGTGGTTAGTAATTGGGAACGATCACCCAGTATTGGTCTATTCGGATCATGAAGCACTAAAGTCTATCTTCGCCACCGGAAATACAGACCAGGCAAGAATCGTCGGCTGGATGGACAGACTAGGGGAGTACGACCTAAAGCTGGCCTACCGTTCATCGAGGGATCAGCACATAGGAATTGCAGATGGACTCAGTAGAATGCCTACTAGGTTGACGTCTATTACCAGAACTCATGATGAGGAGAGATTAGCGATGACGACGTCTATTCAGGAACCAGGACAGCGGCATAGATCACACACCTCGCCCATATCGATACTGGCCTCTACAGGGAACTCTAGGATTGACAAGTACCGATCGTCGCCCATGTATGAAAGGATAGTTGAGTTCTTGCAAAAGGGAATCTTCGCTCTAGAAGGGTTAGATCGGAACCGACGTCGTCAAATTATCCGGAAAAGTAAGAGGTTTATTTTGACCTCAACCCCAGAAATACCAGCTCTGAAGTACGAAGAGAACAACGGATCCTTCAGTCTATGCATTACAGAAGCCGAAGTTCCCAGGTTCTTAAAAGCAGCTCACGAAGATCATGGACACTATGCAGCTGCACTGACCCTTGATTTCCTGATTGGCAGAGCTTACTGGCCGAACCGGTTAAAAGACGTGTACAGCTGGTGTCAGACCTGTCATGCATGTCAAATGAAAGCTCACAAACCGATCAAAGCCAATGTGCAGCCCATTCAAGTCTTTGAACCAATGGCAATGGTTGGAATGGATTGGTTGGGACCTGTTACCCCCGCTGACTTAGGAACCGGCGCCGCCTATGGACTGCTGGTAGTGGATTATTTCTCGAGGTTTGTCTGGGCAAAAGCCTATCAGTTCCATACTGCTACGGAAGTAGTAGATATGTTTCAAAATCACATCGCCCCCATATTCGGAATGCCCGCCACAGTATACTCAGATAATGGATCACGCTTCGTGAACAAAGATGTAAGGGGACTCTTTAGAGAGCACGGAGTCGTGCACTATACCGGACCCATAATCTCGCCCTCATCCACAGGATTGCTGGAATGAGCGGTTCAAGAGATGATAGAATATCTACGTACCAGAAGTGTGGAAAAAGGGAACATCTTCACCTGGTACGCTGATGTAAAGGATGGAACGTTTTTCATGAATACTAAATCAGTTAGGATCCACGGATACTCCCCTTCAGAACTAATGCTGGGGTACGAACCTCAGAAGCTTCACTTCGACACCAAACTGATAACTCAACCGGTCAATGAAACGGAAGGGATGCAGCGAATGGAAATAGAGGAAGCTCCTGAGCACCAGAGACAGATATACCTAGCACTGAGAAATGAGAGAAGGCAAACAGTCAGGGAACTCACTTCTTTTGTAGCGTATCACCACTCCAAAAGGAACAGATTGCAACGGCTACCCAAAGCAGAGGACTTGGTGATCGTACGGCATCACGCCGTTGATAACCAGAGAGGTAGGAAGCTGAAGCCAAGGTGGTTGGGACCTCGCCTGTTGATCGGTCTAACCCCCTCGAAGAACTCGGAATACGTGCAGGAACTGCACGGAGACGGAGCAGCTAAAAGATATCATCTGAATGATATCTTACTATACAAGGAAAGAGGAACCTTTCAAAAGGAAGGGTTAACTTTCGTACCGGATCCCAGAGGAACTCACCCTATGGTGATAAACGGAAGGGGAACTGGGAACCCAGGATCGAGAGCGGTCCTACTTAGCATTTATCCTTTCTAGAAAGAAGTTTCACCCCGATCTACCAAATTGGGGCGGCGACGGGATTGACGAAGCCGAATTACCCGTCGCAATAAAGAACATTCACTTGCTTTGCACCTCACCTCACCAACCTCGTGTACCTTCTACTCTACATCAATCACATCTTCTACTCTACACCTCTTACATCTTCTACAACTGCACCTCGCACATCTTATACGACTCGCTTTGCCAGCGTTCTACAACTCACTACGCTCACATCTGTTACAAACTCACCTCACCAAACGCGTCGTTTACACTTCACCTCACCTCACCTACCCGAGAGTGTGCGGGCCAAAGTACTCAAAGTATTCACGTCAGAATTCTACATCTCTCATACCTCATCATGGCGAAAAACCGATCAATCGAAGGAACCTAAGGTTCCGAAAGGACAGGAACTCAAGATATTTAAGAAGTGGGAAATTGGTGATGGAGAGGGAGATCCAGATCATCCGGAAACATGGAAGTTATTCGACATATTTTCAACAAGCACGAACCCCTTCGTATGCGATGCGAGCTCACTGGGTACCATAAACAAAACATATTCACCCAGATATGTATATCTTTCGGACCGCTGGCTGGGAAGGGTGATAGAATCCAATTTAGTGGCAGGATCCAGGCCGGATCGATGGCCGAAGGATTTCAAACATAAAGGTCACATACAGTCTGGTCGTGTACCAAAGGGCATGGCCTACTACATGAAAGATAATCAAGATAGACTCAGGTATGCGATAGCTGAAGGATGTCACCAATTGCACGGATACGAAGGAGTGATTCGGGGGTTGAAGGTGACAAGGAAAAGAAATCCGAATGCGGGAAAAAAGATAGAAGAAGGAGATTTGGTTGAGAGTTCAGAAATCAAATCGACGTCAGTTCCCACCGTTGTGCCGCCCACCTCTGTGTCGACGTCAGTTCCCACCGTTGTGCCGTCCACCTCTGTGCCGACGTCAGTTCCCACCGTTGTGCCGTCCACCTCTGTGTCGACGTCAGTTCCCACCGTTGTGCCGCCCACCTCTGTGCCGTCGTCAGTTCCCACCTCAGTTCACTCCTCTATGTTTCCGCCAGTTCCTACCTCACTCAAAAGGAGGATCAGAGGAAACGAGGACTCAAATCCTAGGAACTCGCCAAAAAATGCACGCACTAAAGGCCTGGAAGAGGACTTTGATATCATTCCTGTCCTAAGCTCCGAAGATGAGGGGCCGGAACTAAACCCAGAATCAAGGGAATTAAAAGATACCCGGCTGTTATGTGAGTTCTTGTTTGAAGTAGCTAGGAACCAAGGAGAGATACTTGTTGGCATGGGCCAACGGTATAAAGAACTTCTGGGAGCCGAAGACTATTCTACCCTAAAGGAAAGATGCAAGGGGATATCCGAGTCAACCACCGCTATGGTTGGGTGCTTCCTCTCCTCCTACCCGGAGGGGAGGAAGATGTTTAAGGCTTCCAAGGGGTCGAAACCATAGGTTCAGGGTGAGGGGTTTGCTGCTTTTTGTTTTTTTATCTAACGACGGAACATCACTATTCGTTTTCCTTTCTGTTCTTTGCTTTGCTTTCTTTGTATGGAACCTGCTGGGGTCAGCAGGTTATCCAATACCCCCGAGAGCTGTCAGAGGCAATAGCCTAACTGAACGGCTCAACAAAATAGGCCCAACAATAGTTAGTCAGCCGAGCGAGTCATTTAACCCCCGCTCAGCTGGTTGAGAATTCGCCACTCCTTTTCCAATAGAACTTCAATGAACCAATTCTCTTGTTTTCAGCGTTTGGTAGGGGCGGTCGCTTGTTCCTTCGGTCGTTTGTTCCTTTCGTTTCCCTTATTCGGCCAACAAAGCTTCATTCTGCTTTGTACCAGGCAGCGAACTGGGCGTCATTACCACCTGGACGACTTCGAGTGACTCCCTAGTTCCTGTTCCTACAAGGTCAATGGCGTCATTACCCCCAGTACCTACCTTGATTCCCTCAACATGCCAATTACTGAAGACGCTGCCGAATGGGCTGAGTCCCACCCAGAAGCCATACGCCTCCTAGCGATTGAGGAGCCAACGGCCCAGGACCTAGCGAATTTTAGGTCCCTACTATGTGAGAGGTTCCCAACCAAAGCGGTCGAGATATCCCCTATCCCCTTTGATGCCGAGCTGGCGGAACTACGCCAGCGTCCAGACGAAACATTGGCGTCCTTCTATAAACGTGTCACCAATCTAATGCAGCGTGTTGGTGCTAAGAACAGACCAGCGTTCACTTCTTCTATCACTCTCACCCTGTTAGAGTCGGCTATGTTGAATACCATCCTTCAAGCGTTTATAAAAGGAAATATCTGATCATGCCGTACAGAGGGAAGCCACAAGATGTATGGCCGCTACAGATCGATTCTTGAAGTCTATCTACAACCTGGCTGAAGAGGCGAACTTGGAAATACAGAAGCAGTTTGCGGAAGAAGTTAAGTCAAAGGAACTGATCTTCTATAAGGATCTGGCCGAAAGGAATATGTCCAAGAGCAGATCGACGCGTTAATGACTGCATTTCATTCAGCGGCCACTCCAAATCAGGGACCTGGTTGAACTTTCCATTCAGATCCTCCACAGTTCCAACCCACTCCTCCCCCTATGCTTCCCACATACAGACCAGAAATCGCGGACTGAGCGTTGATATTAAATCCAAATAGAGCTAATGCGGGACCTAAACCTCCGGCCAGAAATTTCGAACCTTATGTCCTTCCTAAGAACCTACCCGACCGAAAGACATCAAAGAATCAGTGGATCAACGGGACTAAGACCTGGTCCACTTGCTTTAGCCGTTAGATGTGTGTGTATCTCAGTCATTAAAGCATTGGCATTCAGAGGCAGTTAACCGAGCTGTTCAAACGGGTGACGAGACCTTTTCAAAAGTCGAATATTTGGCTGCCTTTAACGAATGTCGAACCAAAGCCTTCAAGTAATCTACCATTCGATCTGCATGGAAGCATACTGGCTTAATTCCTTTTGATCCGAAGATAGTACTGAATAAAGTTCGAGCTATTGAAAGTTCGGTTCAACCTTCTACACCACCACCTACTATAGGCGATCCAGCCATTTGGAAAACTCCTACTAGTCGAGCTGCAATTGCAAATCAGATGATTCATCTGATATTCAAAGAAGGACTATCAGAAGATCTTGAACAGAAGATTGCAACGTTATGGAAAGGTGCTAGCGTGATGACACGAGAGTTGCTGCAGAATCAGTTAAGTCAAATAGAAGCCGCTACGAGGCCCCATAGCGCTACTCGCATTAAGCTAGTTCAAGCTTACCAGAAGAAATGGCGGGTTGTTTTGAAGCAATTGCTTCAAAATCGTCATGTATATAAAGGGTAGTTGGGTGCATAGCCGTCGAGCACTAAGCGAAGAATGAGCTTAGGGTCACGGATAAGGTAGGACATGCGAGCCACCGGCGCTTGGTTCCCGGAAATGCCGACGTAGGAGCGGGCAGGCACGGCAGGTAAAACTCTACAGTACTAGCGGGCCTAAGGTATCAGCCCTTTGAAGGCGGAGATTACCATCTCCCATATCTCCAACACTTCCCTGGAAACATTCCTATGTTCCACCTTCGGATCTGCAGGTGTAGGAACAATGCCATTCTGTTTTGACCAAAGGTTGTAGTATTCACCCTTGGATAACAGCAACTCTTTCGGTCATCCTTGTTCCACAATTTCACCGTCCTTGATGACCAGCACGAGATTTGCGTTCATCACGGTAGAAAGCCTGTGTGCGACGATAAACGTAGTCCGTCCTTCGGTGAGTTTTTCCAAGGCTTGCTGGATCTTCATCTCAGTCTCAGTATCAACACTGCTTGTTGCCTCGTCGAGAAGCATGATTTTCGGGTCCTTTAGAATCGCCCGGGCAATGGCGACTCGTTGAAGTTCGCCACCAGACAGTTTGACCCCATTCTCGCCTACTTTTGTTTTGTATCCATCCGTAAGGGTCATGATTTTCTCATGAACAGCTGCGACTTTACAAGCCGATATCACCTCGTCCTCTGTTGCATCGAGTTTGGCATATCGAATGTTATTGATGATCGTATCGTTAAATAGGGCAGGGTCTTGAGGTACTACCCCGATAGATTCTCGAAGACTTGTCACTGTGACCGTTTGAATATCTTGATCGTCGATTGATATGGAACCTCCCGTAACGTCGTAGAACCGGAATAGTAGTTTCAGAATACACTGCCCGTCTCCCCAATAAGTGCCACCGTTTCACCAGGTTTGACATTAAAGCTAAGGTTTGTGATTACTTCCTTCTTGCCATCATAAGAGAACGTGATCTCGTTGAATGAGACGGCACCTTCTTTGACTTTAAAGGTTGCCTGACCATCTTTAATACTAGGTGACGTCTGGAACAACTGGAGTAATTGCTCCGCATCTACGAGACTACATTGTAACTCGCGACCTACTTGGCTGATGAACGTAAGAGGGCCTAAGACGAAACAAATCAGTAAATAGTTTATCAGAAATTTCAATAGCAAAATGTATAGACTCAAGATAAAAAGTGAAAGACTTACCAGTAAATTGAGCCCAGCAGGTGACCAAGGTTGCGAAGTCCCCAACCGATTTTCCGCCGCTTTTGACTTGATAAGCTGCGATCAAGCATGCACCGAACAAGCCAATACTCATAATCACGCTTTGAGCGGCCCAAGTAAGGTAATAAGTAATGTACGTCTTTCGTTCAGATTGCATGTGTTGCTCGATGACAGTAGTGTATCGCCCCCGCTCGTAGTTCAAACAATTAAAGTACGCCACAGTAGTCCAGCCGCCAACAGCATCATACTTGATCTGAGCTTCTTTTCTAGCAATTCCTGTGGTTCTACGTTGATACTCGCTTTGCTCTGCACTGTAGTATGTGTTGGCCCATAGAAAAACAATGATCATGGCAGCGACAGTCAAAAGCATGTAAGGACCGAATAGATAGTAAAGGTAGACGCAAGCCACGACCAGATCAACGAGCGCTGGAAGAGCCTGGAACAGTATTGTCTCTAGAAGGTCGTTGACAGAGCTACCCTGTTCGATCGATTTGTATAAATCTCCAGATTGCTTGTCATCATGAAAGTCACATGACAGACTCATAATGTGGTTGTAAGCATGGATTTGTGTGCATACTGTTCGACGGGGAGCCACAGCCAGCTTTTGATTAACGGAATACCAACATTAGACAAAGCCGTAAGAAATGCGATGTAAAGGCCGATCGCCATAAGTGGAATTCGATCTTGTGAGGTTCTCAGAGCATTTATCATGACTCCTAGTTGATACGGTATAAGCACATTCAATGCTCGAGCACAGGCCAAGCAGAGCATCACGCCAAGGACATTGAACTGGAGTTTCCGATCTTTCGATTTGAACGGCCAGACGTACGGAAGGAAAATGAAGAACTCGCAGGCGTAGGTGAACCAATTTCCATTTGCAGTCAGGCGCTTTTCGATGTCTTGCAGTCGCTCTTTCTCCTTCTTTCGACCCTCGGCTTCAAATTCCAAATCGGCACCGTTAAGAGAAGATTCTTCAACGGCCGTTGATTCATATGTTGCATTGGAAAGATCGACATGCTCGTTAAGTTGGCCGATGTTGATAAGTAGTGAAGTATGTTCTTCGCTAATAGGGGTTTCACCGTGCAGAGCTGCAAGTAAGATGAGAGCTAGTAGCCGATAAATCTGAATGCCGAGCAGAGTGTAGCCAAAGTGGTTTAAGGGCCGGCAGATCGTTGAGGAGAGACTGAAAAGGACAATCTCAAGGATAAAAGCAAGCAGCCATGATCCATAATAAGAATACCATACGGGATGTTTAGAGTCTGCTAGCGACATGATGAGAACCAGCCAGACGAGAACAGAGAAGATGGCGTAGACCTAAGAAACTCGGTTTTTAGCAATCTCGAGTAGAGGTTTTAAAAGGTGCCTAGCGTGAATGCTCACATTGCTGTCAGTAGTAGATCTGCGTGATTGACTGTTGAAAGTGTCGAATACAAGCATAGAGGCTTCTCCGAGGTATATTGTCATGATAGAGAGCATAACGTAGATAGCGGGCTTTCGTGGTTTCTTCTTATCGGGTCTTTTGAGGGACTGTAGAGTGCAAACACTGACGGTTGCAGCGACGAACTGCTGAACTGAATCCATACCTGCTGTGACAATTCAGTGGGCTAGAAAAAGAATAAGTGTTTCTGAACCAGTGCTTCCAAATCTGCATTAAACCCTCGAAACCTTAGCTAACACGGCTTCTAGCATAAGGTACTACTACGTAGTTATATTTTACGTAGCCGGGGGTTTATTTGTTAGTACGCGCTAAAACCCCTACTAGCTCCAGTAGTCACAAATCGATGTTTACGACCCCTTTTTACTCAGCTACCTACTACCTACGTACGAAGTACTCACCTTTCTACTCACCCGCCCACTCACCTATTTACTCACATGCCTATCTACATATTCAAATGCAGCCTTCTACTACCTCTCAGAAGCAAAAGAACCTGTCACGCGATTTACGACTCAAAGTTCAAACCCTACGCGAAATTGAATGAACCTACTTCAAAATAGCCTAAGAAAAGCAGTGAGGAAAGTCTGAGATGCAGTCACATCAAAGCAGTTGAATGAGCTCATTGAGTTCATGCGCGCTCGTTGTCAAGCTGTTATTGCTGCAGATGGGAAGCAAATCTATTTTTGACTGTACTGTATTTAGTAGTGATAGTGTCAGGGACTAGGTTTGGAGGACTATCAATATAACGTATGATAGCTATGATAGGGTCAGGTCTAGATACAAGTAGTGTACAGGACGAAAGACAAGGAGGAAAGAAAGCAAGGTGGGCTCGAAGCGACTATATTACATGGGAAATTAGATCTGCTAGCGCAGTCGCGAAAGGGGCATGTAGCCACATGGCTCCCATGCGGCTCGGCCGAGCTTCCAGCCTAGCACCATGACAGATAGGGGTAGCTTAAAAAAAGAATTAGCTATACCAGAATAGGTATAGTGATGTTTGAGAGTCTCTTCCGATCAGTGATTGGGTCGGCTCAGACAAGCAAATAAAAACGCCGACAGCGCAATTGCATGCAGTTGACAGCTGCAGTCGTTTCACTGGTCATCGTTGATCGAAATTCTATCTCTTCTGACGATAGCGTGATAAACGCTTGAACATTCGTGATTGGTCACAAAAACAAACCTTCTTTACTACTAGTCAATTGATCAATCATGCATGACCTCACGTCAATCACTTAGCCAATGATTTGCATAAAGTCAAATCATGGTTCCTACCTCTACGTAGTACTAGTGCCATAGAAACTGAGAAGGGCAGTCGGATTTCCGATTTGATCGATTTGATCGATTTGACCGACTTGACCGATTTGACCGAGAGTCATACCTGTTTGCCGAGAGTACTTAATTATATTAGGTTCGATTTCTAATGACGCTGGTACAATGATGTTGTGATTTTGTTTCTTTTCTATACCGTCAAGACAACACTCGCGCTTCATTGAGCCGTCGAGCTGCAACGCAGCGGCACGCGTGACGCGACTTCACCAACAACGCTAATACTACTTACTACTAAGGTAAGTGTAGTACTGTGTAGTAGTAGTAAGCAAGACAGATAACTCAAAGAGGCTTAGTTTCATCTACTACGTCTGACATGATCATTGAGTGACACATTAGCGAGACTACGAAGATTGTGCTATTTGTTTCCTACCGAGCATCAAAAATATGACTCTATCGAACAGTCTTCATGACTCTCTACATGGCTTCCTACCTCATTAGTTTACTCATTGACTTTCTCATTGACTTTCCCAGCGCATATGTTGAATTGTGTAAATAGCTATTGTTTAGCTAGTCAAATTAATTATTAATTAACCTATTATACGATCGCAATAACCAATCAAATAAGTGCTTTCCATTGATAACAGACTTGCTCGAGCAGTCAACGAACCTAGTACATATTGGTTGTTGCTGTTAGAAGACTACTATCTAGAAGGTGCTAGCGAAGAAAGTTGGTAACTTTCGCCTCATAGAGCTTGTAGGGCTGAGACTCGCTCGCTTCTAGATAGACTTCTATTCATGTGAAAGAGTGATATGACGAGCGTCAGCCTAAAGTAGTTTAGCAGTGCTAACAAAAACACGTCTAAATTGCTTTAGATTAGCGTTGTTTGACCTGCGTGCCTGGTTTACCAGGACTTTCAGGCTTTCAGCCTATTAATAGGTGACTTTTACTTATGATAGGCTCTCACGACTCTCAAGTATCTATTATTCTTTGATAAGCAAGATTCGCCTAAATAGAGAGGAATCACATACGTAGTATGTAATTCTAACGTAGTACTAGTCTCAAACTAGTCTCAAATAGGCCTAAGCATCTCATTGCAACAATAACGAACATTACTTCAGACGGCTCACCGCTGCCGCTTAGTCCTTGATTGCGTAGTATTCTTCGATTGTGCTCTGAGTCGTTTTCCGAGAGCGTTCGATGTCTGCACTGGAAATAGAGCTTGGCTCTGCATTGACGAGAATGTTTCGCCCCTTAACATGTCAGTTGATTCTGATGAAGCTCTGCTCGATGCTGATGTTGCTGTTCTACTCTTAGGCATCGCAACAGTCTGTCCGTACCAATAGAAATTAAGGTTCTGTCTGAATTTCAGTCCTTCTGAATTCCTTGTTAATCTTCTCACAAGGGCTTTAGCAGCATCGCTGAACAAAGAACGAAGCTCATTTGCTTCGTATGCAATTAGTATTGTTTTGAAGATTCTAATTACTGTCTCTCAATCAAAGTTGCTGTGTTTCTGAATATACAAAAACTCTCGATACTCGAACCTTAATAAATAAATCGGTATGATAAAGCACTTCTTATCGAGTTCTCGAGTGACTCGATGAATGCGAATTGTAAGATCTTTGATACTAGCTATCACTGAAAAGAATCGTACTTTGATAAAGAACTTGCTTTCGTGTTCTGCTCTAGCGTCTCGAAAGAATTCGAACATGTTGTGTAGAGTCTGACTCGCGTTATTCAGACTTTGATGCTTTTCTACAGTGTTATTGGCTGAGATGTTTGCCTTTTTGGCCTCAATTGTGAGGAAATGAAACACTCTTTCTCTTTCAGTCTCAGTATTCTCGTAGCAGGCAAGACGCTTAGTCGCATTTGGCAGATTCTTTCACAGGTTATCGAGTATAAGACTCTGCCTGCGGAAACACACAGCAAGGTTAGGCTTGAGCTGTGTTAGAAACTTCAAGCTCTTCTCGTACGCTCGAATCGACATTGATGAACAAGTTCACGCCTCTTTGACGCTGAAATCAAGACAACGTTTGTTTCTAGCGCCTCTTTGATAGATAATAGAGTGGCGCGCGATTAAGCTCATCATGAGCGTTTCCTGAAAAAATGCTTCGTTGAATCCTTTGTTGAATCTGGCCTGGTCCAAGATTCAGAGCTGTTCGTGCAATTTCTTTTCGTCATTCGTTTTCGAAGCGAACTCTTCAGAAGCAAGAAACTTGATATGATCTGCATGAGAATCAAGTGTCGAGCTTTCCCTTAAATTGACATTACGATCATCAAGATCATCAGGAAAATCGACGCTCATTCTCGTAAACTCTTCTGCCTTATGTGAATCTGCAATGATTGCGTCTATAATAGCTGTAACTTCTTTATTCAATGGTGGTAGATAATCTCAATTGCGATAAATTTTTTGCATAGAATCGAGTAATTCTTCGTCGAAATACTTCTGAGAAAACGCATAGCCAATGTGTTGATATTCTGCTGTGAGCGCAGCGTCTATTGCAAGGCTGTCAGGCCGACTGCTAAGGGAACTTTCGAGCTGATCTTCTTCGACTTTTTAAGATTTGCGAAGAATATGATCAGAATTTTCTACAAAAAGCAGAGCGGTATCAACGAAAGATCTAAGATCAAACCTGGTAGCATGTCGAGGGTTTGAGTTTGTCTTTGAGAAGCCTATCGCCTATCGTTGGTCAGAGTGTGCTACTCTTAAAGCGTGCTCATCTACTTGCATTTCAGTGACAGTAAAGAGAGTCTTTGTTACGAAGCGTGTCGGCATTGAATAGGGCCTAGCCAATAGGCCCTAGGGATTTCGGTATGTGAACAAGGAACAGCGATGTTCCGGATCGGAATATGCTGGAACATTCCATCTATCCGAGCCCTAGCAAACCGGCTACTTCGCCCCTTTGTTCGGCCTACTATAGATACAGCTCGGAACTGTCTTCTTCCTTCTGTATTCTTAGTTTCCTAGTTAGAGCTACCTCTATTGATCAAACATTCTATTCAGCTACGCACTACCTCGCTGCAGTGTGGTTAGATTCTAGGCACGGTCCCAACACTTTGTAAACAGGAAAGGAACTATTTGAAGAAAGGATGCTTTTTTGCTTGACTTTTAGGATACCGTTCTTTATACGGCAGTGCAAAAGAAACACTTTACCCTTTAAGGTTCCAATGGCAATCTGGGAACATGCAACAGCTATAGAGGTAATTTTTTCTGGGCACTGCCACCATGTAAACGCGTTTTCATGATTCCAGACCCGCAACATATTATCTTTCCCGCCAGCCACGACTAATTTCTCATTACCACAGACGCGATCGAAGAGGCAAGAAGTCCAATATTTCTCTTCGAATAGTTGACTTGAAGTGAACATATTTGAACTCCGTAAATAGCAAATCAAAGGGGCATTTGAACATATATAGCGATCGAGAAGACAAAATCAAAGCTGTCATTATTCATCAGTCAGTCATCAAGAGATAAAGTCATCTCAGGCCTCAATTAGTATACTATAACGGTTCGCTCTGCTCCATGTTAATATAGCTCGATATTATCAATGTAAGAATTAATCCGAAGCAAGATTTACGGCTACAGGATACTGTATTGTCTTTGACTCCTTCTGATGAAGTTATCGTGGTGCTGTTTCATCACTGCCTTTACAGGCCAAGCGGCATGACTTCTGCGTGGAGGGTTGACATCTTTGGCTCTATATCGCACCTCTAAGCCTGACGCTTGTTTAAGTATAATTTTAAAAGCAAAGCATTGCACTTCTCAACGCAAATTCCTCCTCAACTCCTCTCGAAGTCTACCTACGCCCTCAGGTCCTGATTCTCTGGGCCACGGGGGGGGCGCTAGGCCGTCGACGGCTAGCGGGGCCACCCCCCCGGTCGATCGGTCACCCCCCCGAATAGCGCAAAGCCGCCCTCTGACGAAGAACTTTCTATGACGCCAATTGTAGAGTCGGTCAAGACGAGCTCAACGGTTCAAAAATCACCGGAAAATATGTTGGAAATGGGGTATGTTCGTACGTAATGCATACGTATAACCCCGGTGTTTAGTTATCTTCGCTCCGGCTTGGCGCTAGGGGTATTTAGCTCACCTCCCACTTCTTCCTTCCTCCGATAGTTCCTATCTACTAGATATATGCACCTACTACATAGTCAATATATCTACATGCACATATTCGCTCTGACCCTCATATATCAACACAAATAGCACGCCCAACAAGTCGAAGAGGGCAAATGAACAATCGAACACGACGTCGAGGGCAACGAGGTCTGGTTCAACCCAGAGTTCGTCCTCTGCAAGTACATTTGTGACGAAATGCACGTCGGCGAGTCAACCCCGCTTCATCAACCACTCCCTCCAGGTTCACACTTCGTCAATCAATCATACGGACCAGGAGATCTACGACCTCGCCTTCTTCGCCAAGGAGGACATTCCCGCGAGCATCGAGCTCACCTTCGACTACAAGGACGAAGATGACAGGGCTGTCATCACGAAGAAGATGGCCGATGAGGCGGGGAGGCTGAAGAGCTACCGCCCTGCAAAGTGCTTGTGCGGGGCGAAGCGGTGCCGAGGCTATTTCTCCACTTAGTCTTCTTGTCGATTTTCCTGCCTGTTTTCCTAGCGATTTCCTTTCTGTTTCTTCATCAGCCGCTGTGCTCAAGGCGGGATGGAGGCCTGTTTCATGACGGCGGCAGCATTGATTTCCCAAGCGATTCGATTTCCTTTCCACTTCCAGCACAGTAGCAGTAGATAGACAGCTTGAGTAATGAACTTTTCTTTTTGCCCTCTTTCCATCTACTACCTGAGAACCAACTTCCCTAAAAACCTTCACCAGAAGCGCAGAAACCTTCCTCAGAGAAAAATATCATGAACAAGTAAATCGCTCAGTTCTTTCATGAAGGTAAGATTCTTTTCCATAAAAATACAGTTTCTGCTAACGATTCATCAGTTCTGCCTTCCTCCTTTCCCCTTACATCCCCGCTGCTGATCACTACCAGAGCACACTATCGAAAGTACCAGATGATTTCATGATAGGATGCGAGTGCAGAGCTGAGAATGGACGACATTGTGGCTGCGAATATCTTTCCTGTACCTATGAGTGTAATGCGCGCTGCAATTGCGGCGACAACTGCAAGAATCGGGTTGTATAATATGGTCGTAAAGTCAAGCTAGAGTTCAAGACTGCGAATTATGGATGGGGTAAGCTCGTCTTCTCTACAGATCAACCTATGAATATTCACTGACAGCTGTTAGGCTTGCGCTGTTTGTCCGGTTTGCAGAAAGAACAATTTGTCGACATCTACTGCGATGAGATAATTACGAACGAGGAGTCCGATCGACGTGGCAAGACGAGAAATTCAGATGACGGCAATTACTTGATGGACTTTGATAAATTTCATCATCAAAGCAGAGTTCCTCAGACTTCACCCTGATAAGATCAAATAGCACGCTCAACAAGTCGAAGAGAACAAATGAACAATCGAACACGACGCCGAGGGCAACGAGGTCTGGTTCAACCCAGAGTTCGTCCCCTGTATTGGTATATGAGGGTCAGAGCGAATATGTGCATATATTGACTATCTAGTAGGTGAACTATGGAGGAAGGAAGAAGTGGGCGAAGGGTAAATACCCATCCACTAGCGCCGGATCAATGCGGAGATTACTAACCACAGGGGTAAAAGTACTGTTCCCTATTTCCAACACCCTGCAAGTACGTTTGTGACGGAATGCACATCGGCCGGCCCAGCCGCTTCATCAACCACTCCTGCGCCCCGAACCTCCAGGTTCACACCGCGTCAACCAACCATGCGGACCAGGAGATCTACGACC